>UMHL01023490.1_pt1 | contig 13287 bp, 15 predicted proteins | sample 1965551 | NCBI WGS metagenome assembly UMHL01 (sample SAMEA4836100, study PRJEB28245) | human gut metagenome | biome: gut microbiome; material: fecal sample | place: Denmark | collected 2008 | reverse complement strand
GAATTTTAGAACAATAAAATGGGTAGTTTTTGACACTACCGGATATTATAAAGAGGACACAAAATGAAAAGCTATATAAAAATTGTAAAAGCAATGTTTTCTGGTAATAAAAGAGTATTAGCAGAGACTTTTTCTGTTATGGTGATATTGCTTGCACTTGAGATGACAATCCCAGTATGTGTGAATAAAATGATAAATGGTCTTGCGGTAGAAAATGGAATTGTCACTTTTTTGGGAGGAATAATTCTATTTGCCTGTGCATATGGAAGCGTTTGTTTTTTATCAGCACTTAATACAAAATTATATATTCGTATTGGCAATCAACTATTATGGAACATGCGGGAACAAATTTATAAAGTGTTATGGTACAGCGGCTACATGGAAAATGTGCAGAAAAAGAAAGATAAGTTTAAATTTGTACTTTCAAATCAGGCATATACAGCATTTGCAATAGCTGTCATTTATTCCATTGGAGGCTTTACAAATTTATTAAGTATGATTGCTTTTCTAGTAATTGTGTTTCTATATAGTGTACCTGTTGGAATGACATTGATAATCTGTATTTTTGTTACATTGGTTGTTTCATTTTTTACCGGAAAAAAGATTTTAGAGGGGTATGAAACCTGCAATGTGATGCAGGAGAAAGATACAAGCCAGATATATGAAACGGTTGATATGGTTGAAGTGACCAGATCAAACGGATTAGAAGATTATTATTTGAAGAAAAATAAAATGATTCATGATAATTTTCTTCATTTGCTTGAAACGGCTGAGAGCCGATCCGCTTTTTGTGAGACTGTAGAGAGCAGTCTGCATTCTCTGATTTATATTGTAGTGGCAGGTGTGCTGCTTTTGAGCACAAATTTCAATGGGGGAGCATTAGTGACTATATTATTTCTCACAAATTTATTGTTGGAAGTCAGTCAGAGAGTACAGCGGCAGTTACAGGTAATTATAAAAAACATTCCGGTATTCGATAATGTTGTGGAATTAATGGAGATTCCATTGGAAAGTGGAAGAAAATTAGAAAAGGTAGAAAATATAACGTTTGAGAATGTAAGTTTTCAAATAGAAGAAAGAAGCATTTTTAAAAATCTTAATTTTTCAGTTCAGGAAGGACAAAATATTTTGATTCAGGGAGAAAACGGCAGTGGAAAAAGTTCTCTTTTAAAAATGATTTTAGGATTTTATAAGCCGACAGGCGGTACCATATATATCAACGGAATACCTGTGGAAGCGTATGATTGTAAAACATTTTATAAAGAAATTTGTTATATATCACAGGAAGAAATGCTGTTGAATGAATCAGTTGAGGATTATCTGCGTTATGCTGCACATGCAGATTTGAAAGCTGACAATATTGAGCAAATGCGGAGAAAGGTTAAATTGAGACCTGAAATTAAAAATATTGAGGAAAATGGAGCAACTCTTTCAGGAGGAGAAAAAAAGAAACTGCTTATGCTCAAATGGCTTTTGAATCCGTCGACTTCATTTGTCATTTTAGATGAGATCGATGCAGGATTGGATGATGAAACAAAAGCGGTACTGAAAGAACTGGAGAAAGAACTGCTGAAAGACCGAAAAAAAATTGTGATGAAAATTTCACATATTGATGAAGATATGGATGGATACGATCAGATTATCAGATTATAGAAAAATAAAGAGTGCCTATAAACGGTGTCGATAAAGTGCATAAAATTTCAGATGGAATATTGGGAAATCTGCATATTGTTGGAAAATATATATGATGATACACTGAAATCAGATGATATACGAGTAGGCAGGAACAATACGAAAGGCATATTTATGAAAATATTTCTTATCCTTCTGACTTTTGCTGTGAACATATTATTATCAGGGTATAATAACCAGCAAATATATGCAACAACTGTTGTAGAAAAGAACAACATAGAAGAACAAGAGAATACATTGTATTCAGGGAACAGGATTACATCTGACTATCTGGAAGTCAGTGGAGGTGTAAATTTCTGGTGTGAAAATATAAATGGAGAGAATCACCTGAAACTTGAATATATTCCACAGGAGGATGAGTTTGCATATTGTAAGGTAGAATGTGAGAACGGACGAGTACAAAGTAATATCATTTCGAAATACAGTAAGGTAAATTATTATCTGAATGCAGACAATCAGATAGAAGATGAATATGCAGATAGAATTACGATTAATTATTACGACGAGGAAGGCACATTATTATCTTGGAGCGTAAAATATATATATTGGGATCCAATTCAAGAAACCTATTATTCGTCTGATATAGGAATTTAAAAAGAAAAGTGAAAACAAGTCAACGGTTATGCAGAAACAATTAATAGGAGGGAAAGCGTATGGGTACAAATAGCAAGTTAAACATATTGATCGTAACTCCATTTGCATTATGGATGTATATTATTTGCATTTCCAATATTATCATGCAGGAGTTGAGTGGGGCACCTTATGTAGCGGGAATCATTACTTATGTGAGTGCGTTTATTATTTTTTTATGCTACTATTGGCTGCTTTTACAGAATATCAGAAAAATGGAGGACAGCGCGAAGTATTTAAAATGGACACGTTTTTGCCGGATCGTTGGTATTGTTGCATTTATAGTCGCAGGGTGTATTGTTTTACTTGTATAGAAAGAAATTGGAATGGAATGAAGAGATAAAATACACGAAGAAAGTGTAGTCATATTAGGTGGAAAGATGTTTGCCTTGGATTAAGTATTTACAAAATGAATGTTATGGTAAATAATAAAAATCTTTCTAAATATGGAGACTATCATGGAAAAAGAACCAACGCTTATTGAACAAAAATTTGAAGATGCAGTGAAAAATTTTCGTAAGGAAATGGAAAAAGGAAAAGAATCAATGCAATACGTTTTATGTAAACTATAGATAGTTTTCATGCTTAAACGATCGTTTTAACTTCCTGTAAAGCTGAATATTCAATTGTTAGGAGAGATTATGAAGAAAAAAATTTGTTTAGTCATTTTTATTGTTCTGTTTGTAGTCAGTATATTGGTAAATGTGAAATTATTATTTTTTTCGCCAGCAGTTTCATTAAAAAATATTCCATTCGAGGGAGTAATCACAGAAGCTGATAGTGGAAAAATAGTAGTAAAGGGTGATGGAACGAATGGTTGCGGGCTTACAGAGCATTATCAAATTTATAATTCAGATCAGATAAAAATTGTTAATACTAATGATGAACTAATTCAGTTTACAGATTTGAAAAAAGGCACAAGAATTTCTATGAGATTATGGATAAAGGAAAAGACTTTATATAATGATATGGATAGGCTGGATATTGTTACATTGATTCAGTGCTGTGAATGAAAAGAGATGCAAATGAAGAAAAACAAAAAAACAGCCGCACCGAGATTCATAAAAATCCAGGTGCGGCTGCTTTTTACTTTTATAAAGTGTAATTTGAAAGATTATCCGACATATTTCTGTAATGTTTCCATAACAGCGCCAGGTTTTCTGGTCATTTCTGTGAAGTACTGGCAGGTAAGTTCTGCAAGTCCTGCTTCATAAAGATTTACACCGAAAATCTTAGCGTTGGAGAGGATATCTTTTAATTTTGCATCAGCGTCAAAAGAATCTCCGAGTTTAATGTCTGCAACGTAAGGACGAACCTCGTCTAACATTGGGTCTGGGCTTAAGGTAAATTCATTTCCGTTGTCATCAATTGCCATAAGGTAGCGAAGCCATCCGGCAAATACCAATGGAATCAATTTAATATCAGAAACATTCAGTTCAGGGGAAGCAGCGTAAGCTTTGATCGTCTCACCAAAACGGATTGCCAGTTTCTGGGAAGTATCGGTTGCGATACGCTGTGGTGTATCCGGCATGAATGGGTTTGGAACACGTACATTAAGTACAGTGTCGATAAACTCTTTTGGATCAAGAATGCCAGGATTTACAACAACCGGAAGTCCTTCTTTGTATCCGATACCTTCTACTAATTTTACCAAAGTCTCATTTTTCATCTCTGCGGAAATGAGGTTGTAATCTAATAAACATCCGAATACAGCAAGTGCTGTGTGAAGTGGATTTAAGCAGGTGCAGACTTTCATCTTCTCTACTTTATCTACTGTCTCGCGGGTTGTGAAGATAAGACCGCCTTTTTCTAACTCAGGACGTCCGTTCGGGAATTTGTCTTCGATGACAAGGTACTCTGTTTCCTCAGCGTTTACGAATGGAGCAACGTAAGTGTTTTTGCTTGTGATAACCGGATCAAGACCTTCGATGTCATCTTTCTGCAATAATGCTTCGATGGAAGCGTCTGGTCTTGGTGTGATCTTATCGATCATAGTCCATGGGAAGGAAACTTTATTTTCGTCCTCTGTATAGGAAACGAATCCTTCTTCTACAACACCATTTTTTGCCCACTCTTTTGCAAAAGTAGTGATGGCGAGTTTTAACTTATCTCCGTTGTGGGAGCAGTTATCCATACTTACCATGGCGATCGGTTTCTTGCCGGAAACGTAACGTGCGTAAATTAATGCAGCAACTTTACCAATGTAGCTCTCTGGTCTTTCCGGTCCGTTTTTCATATCTTCTGCAACGGCAGCCATGAAGTTTCCGTCCGGAGTATTTAAGTTATAACCCTTTTCTGTGATGGTGAAAGTACACATCTGAAGGGAATCTTTTGCAAAAATTTCTTTTAAACGGGAGAACTGCGCGTCATCGTGGGAATCTAAAGCGAGGGATTCCATGATACTTCCGGTAACGGATTTCTCAACGGTTCCGTTTGCTTTTAAAGTGACGAGAATGCTTAAATCGTCGTGTGGGCGGTTCATTTTCTCGATGATCTCGTAGTCATAGCCCTCTGCAACGGTCAATCCGCGGTCAAGAACACCTGCATTTAAAAGGTTCTGGACAACGTTGCACTGGAATGCACGGAAGATGTTGCCAACACCGAAGTGAACCCAGAATGGATTCTCTTTTGTATTCTTTTGTACTGTTTCATAATCAAAGGAAGGAAGGGCATAACCCTTAGCTTCCCATGCACTTTTATCTGCTAAACCTGCTCTATTTAACTGCATGTCTTGTCTCTCCTTTTTCAATTGCTTCCCATAAACCGTTTAAGTATGTTGCACCTAAAGCTCTGTCGTAAAGACCGTAACCCGGCATTGCAACTTCACCCCAGATCATACGTCCGTGGTCCGGACGGATCGGTCCGTCAAATCCGATATCGTAAAGCGCTTTCATGATCTCGTACATATCAAATGTTCCGTCAGAAGAAAGATGTGCTGCCTCTTCGAAATCTGTCGGGCTGTTGAATTTTAAGTTGCGGACATGTGCAAAGTGGATACGTCCTTTTAAGGAACGGATCATATCCGGAAGATCGTTCTCAAGGTTTGTTCCGTAAGAACCGGAGCAGAAAGTAACACCGTTGTGTGGGTTATCTACCATTTCCATCATACGGAGAATGTTTTTCTTATTGATGATGATACGTGGAAGTCCGAATACGCTCCATGCAGGATCATCCGGGTGGATTGCCATGTTGATGTCATATTTATCACATACAGGCATGATTCTCTCTAAGAAATATTTTAAATTTTCAAACAGTTTTTCATCATCGATGTCTTTGTACATTGCAAAAAGATCTTTAATCTTAGCCATACGTTCCGGCTCCCAGCCTGGCATAACAGTTCCGTTCATATCGCCGGAGATAGAAGCGAACATATCTTCAGGATTGATGGCATCTACAGCTTCCTGTGTGTAGGCTAAAACTGTGGAACCGTCCGGTCTTCTACGTGCAAGCTCTGTACGTGTCCAGTCGAATACAGGCATGAAGTTGTAGCATACAAGATGGATATCTTCTTTTCCAAGGTTCTCTAAAGTCTCGATATAGTTATCGATGTATTTGTCACGGTCAGCAGAACCTGTCTTGATCGCATCATGGACATTTACGCTCTCGATACCTGCTACATGAAGTCCGGCAGCAGCAACCTCTGCTTTCATTTCCTGAATGCGTTCTCTGCTCCACACATCTCCAGGTGCGGTATCATATAAAGTTGTGATGACGCCTGTTACGCCCGGGATCTGGCGGATCTGCTCTAATGTTACTGTGTCGAATTTGGAACCATACCATCTTAATGTCATTTCCATAGTTTCTTGTTTCCTTTCTTAGAAAAAATTGTGAAGCTGCCGTGTGGCAGCAGGTTTTTGTTTTGATAAGCTTATTATATCCAAAAGAGGAAAAAAGAAAATTGACAGAGTTGTTGTTCACATTGCAAAAGTTGCGGTTGAATGATAAAATGAGTGCAAGCGAGAAGAACACATGCATGTGTTCGGCGAGCGACGAATGTTGATCATGTGCTGGTTTTGCACATGATATAATAAGACTGCCGAGCGAAGCGAGTGTAGATAACGATCATGAAGCTTTGCTTCATGATATAATGTATGCAGGCAGTGAAAAGTGCAGACACATAAGAAACAGCAGCAGGCTGTTTACAGGCAGGAAAGGAAACACACATGGCAAAAAATCTTCAGACCAAGTTTTCCACGAGACAATACATGCTGTCCCGGGATTTTGAAATCTACTATTATAATGAGCCGGCATCTGAAAAGGTTTCCATACATTCGCATGATTACTATGAGTTTTATTTTTTCCTGGAAGGGGATGTCTCCATCTGGATCGAGGGGGAGCAGTATCCTTTAAAATATGGAGATATGGTGCTGATACCTCCGGGGATCAAGCACATGGCGATGGTGCATGGAAATGAGATCCCTTACCGGAGATTTGTATTCTGGATCAGTGTGGAATATTGCAACCAGCTGATGGAAGTTTCTTCCTCTTACGGATATCTGATGCAGAATGTTCTGGTGAAGAAAAAATATATTTTTCACAATGACCTGATCACGTTTAATACGATCCAGTATCGGATTTTCCAGTTGATCGAGGAGATTAAGTCGGAGCGTTTTGGAAAAGAGGCAAAGGTTTCACTCTGTGTGAATGATCTTGTTCTTCAGCTGAACCGTATTGTCTACGAACAGCAGAATCCAAAGAGCGAGAAAGAGGAACAGAATCTTTATCAGAACATTATTTATTATATTGATGACCATCTGGATGAGGAGCTGTCTTTAGAGCAGCTTGCAGGGCAGTTTTTTGTCAGTAAATACCACATTGCACATATTTTTAAAGAACAGATGGGATTGTCTGTGCACCAATATATATTGAAGAAACGGATGCAGGCATCCAAGGCGGCAATCCTGGGTGAGACGAGTATTACCGATGTTTACACAATGTTCGGGTTTAAGGATTACTCCAGTTTTTACCGGGCGTTTAAAAAGGAGTTCGGGGTGTCGCCGAAGGAATATAAAGAGGTACATGGAGTCGTGCAAAAAGGTTGATGGAAAGTAATAGAAACTACAAAATGGGTATGCTATAATGAAAACAATTTAACCGTCATAGAAGGAGAAAAAGAATGCGAGTAGGAATGGGATATGATGTCCATAAATTAGTAGAAGAAAGGGATCTGATCCTTGGAGGTGTAAAGATTCCACATACGCTGGGGCTTTTGGGACATTCGGATGCGGATGTTTTGCTGCATGCGGTCATGGATGCACTGCTTGGAGCGGCAGCACTTGGCGATATCGGAAAACATTTCCCGGATACAGATCCACAGTACAAAGGGATCTCGAGTATCAGATTATTAGAGCATGTTGCAAAACTAATTGAGGAAAAAGGATATATTGTGGAGAACATCGACGCAACGATCATTGCTCAGAAACCGAAAATGCGTCCGTACATTGAGGAGATGGAGAAGAATATTGCGGCAGCATTGCATATTGATGTAAGTCAGGTCAATGTGAAAGCAACGACCGAGGAAGGTCTTGGTTTTACAGGAACAGAGCAGGGAATCTCATCGCAGGCGATCTGTGCGCTGACAACCATTTATGAGAGCAGTGTGGCAGTGGCAGATTCCCAGGCTGGATGCGAAGGCTGCGCCGGATGCAGAAAGCAGTCATAAGAAAAATTCTTGACAAATCCGGGCGGACTGCATACACTATATTAGGAATGAAAAATATTCCGGATAAATGAATAGCAAAGCGATGAACGGAAAGAGTAGGAATTTAGACAACGCAAAGAGAGAGACTGTCACCGGCTGAAAGCAGTCTTGCGAAAGAGAATTCACGAAGTGCCTCCGGGAGCTGATCAGGGGAAAAGAGGTCTGTGATGGCAGAACTTAAGTATTCTGGTTCGGGTTACACACGTTACGTGTCTTAAGGGAAAATCAATTGATTTTTATTAGAGTGGAACCGCGGATTATTTCGTCTCTTGGAGATGGGATAATCCGTTTTTTTGATTTATTAATAAAAAGAAAAGGGGAAAGAAGTATGGGAATCATCCAGCATGTGAAGGAAGAGTTTCAAGTGATAAAAGAGCGTGACCCGGCGATCAAATCGCCGATGGAAGTTTTGCTTTATCCAAGCTTTCGTGTTATGCTAAGTTATAGACGTGCACATAAACTGTATTTGAAAGGGCACTATTTCTGGGCAAGATTTCTTTCCCAGCGTGCGGCGAGAAAAACAGGGATCGAGATACATCCGGGTGCAACGATTGGAAAAGGTTTTTTCATCGATCATGGAAGCGGTGTTATCATAGGAGAGACCGCGATCGTCGGTGATAACGTTACCTTATATCAGGGTGTGACATTAGGCGGAACCGGAAAAGAGACCGGAAAGCGTCATCCAACGATCGGCGACAATGTCATGATCAGTGCCGGCGCAAAAATCATTGGTTCTTTTACAGTCGGGGAAAATTCCAAGATCGGGGCCGGAAGCGTGGTTTTGGAGGAAGTTCCGCCAAACTGCACCGTTGTCGGTGTTCCGGGACGTGTGGTAAAACGCGACAACATAAAAATTCCACGAAGCGATATGGATCAGTGTCATCTGCCGGATCCGGTCAAAGAGGACATTACTCTTTTACAGAGAGAGAACGCCGAGCTTGTCAATCGTGTGCTTGATCTGGAACGCCAGTTGAAAGAGGTTGACCGGAAAGTCAGACAGGATGGATAATAGGAAGTGAAACGCTTTTTCAAAGTTAAAATAATATAGAAGGAAAATGGAGAACACAAATGGAAAATAATTTTAAATTTTACAATACGCTCACAAAAAAAATCGAGACCGTGATTCCTCATGAGGATGGCAAAATCGCAATGTACACCTGCGGACCTACGGTGTATCATTTTGCACATATCGGAAACCTGAGAAGCTATATTATGGAAGATGTTCTGGAAAAATCACTTCGTTATGTCGGATATGACGTGAAACGTGTCATGAATATTACAGATGTAGGACATCTGGCTTCCGATGCAGATACCGGAGAAGATAAAATGTTAAAGGGTGCAAAGCGTGAACATAAGACAGTTATGGAGATCGCAAAGTTCTACACAGACGCATTTTTTGAGGACTGCAAAAAATTAAACATCAAGACACCGGACGTTGTGGAACCTGCAACGAACTGCATTCCTGAATTTATAAAAATGATCGAGGGGCTGTTAGAAAAGGGTTACGCTTATCAGGCAGGCGGAAACGTTTACTTTGACACGTCCAAACTGGATAATTACTATGTTTTCTCCACACAGGCAGAACTCGAGACGTTGGTCGGTGTAAGGGATGATGTCGATGAGGATACCAATAAGAAAAACAAGACAGACTTCGTGCTCTGGTTCACCAAATCCAAATTTGAAGACCAGGCATTGAAATGGGATAGCCCATGGGGCGTCGGTTATCCGGGATGGCATATTGAGTGCTCCTGCATCGGTATCAAACATCTTGGCGAGTACATGGATATCCATTGCGGCGGTGTGGATAATATTTTCCCACATCACACCAATGAGATCGCACAGTCTGAGAGCTACCTCGGACACAAATGGTGCAATTACTGGTTCCATGTACAGCATTTGAATGACAAATCCGGTAAAATGAGTAAATCCAAAGGAGATTTCCTCACTGTTTCCTTATTACAGGAAAAAGGATACGACCCGATCGTATACCGGATGTTCTGCTTACAGTCTCATTACAGAAAACCGCTTGAGTTTTCTTATGAGATCATGGATAACACCAAAGCCGCTTACAACAAACTGGTAAAACGTGTTGCCGGACTGAAAAAAGAGGGCGAGACAGACCAGAACGTATTTGCAGAATACAAGGCAAAATTCGTGGATGCGATTTCAAATGATCTGAATACTTCCATGGCGATCACTGTATTATATGATCTGTTAAAAGCAGACACGAACGATATTACAAAATACGAGTTAATTAAGGATTTTGATAAAGTTCTTTCCCTGAATCTGGAAAATGCAAAGAGCACAGAGACAACGGAAGGCGTTGACGCTGAACTTGAGAGCTTTGTCCTTGCCAAAATCGAGGAGAGAAAAGAAGCAAAGAAAGCAAAAGATTTTGCAAAAGCAGATGCCATCCGTGATGAACTGCTTGCAAAAGGAATTGTCATCAAAGACACCCGCGAAGGTGTGGTATGGCATAAAGCGGAGTAAAGAGAGATGGAAAAAGGAATCGATTCTTATTTAAAAGAACAATTTGAAATCCCGGATGTCGACATCCGCACATATTCACCGTTGACACTGGCTTATATCGGAGATGGTATCTACGACCTTGTGATCCGGTCTCTGGTAGTAGCCAAAGGCAACACGAGAGCGAGTGAACTCCACAAGCGCACCAGCCAGATTGTAAAGGCACATACGCAGGCGGAGATGATGGAGGTGCTGCTTCCGATTCTGACAGAGGAGGAGGCAGCCGTGTATAAGAGGGGGCGCAACGCCAAATCTTTTACCATGGCAAAAAATGCCACGATGTCGGATTACCGTAAGGCAACCGGATTTGAGGCGCTTATGGGATATCTGTATCTGAAAGACGAATTTGAGCGTCTGGTCGAGCTGGTGAAAACTGGCGTGGAAGAGATGAGACTAAAACTATAGTTATATCTTGCAAGCAGCGAAATGATTGAGTGATGAGATCACGATAAGAGAAAGGGAAAAAGAATTTCATGGGATATGAAGAACAGAAAATAGAGGGACGTAATGCGGTGCTAGAGGCATTCCGTTCCGGAAAAACAATAGACAAACTGTTTGTCTTGGATGGATGTCAGGATGGACCGGTGCGGACAATTGTCAGAGAGGCAAGAAAACATGACACCATTATTAATTTTGTGGATAAGGAACGTTTAGACCAGTTATCCGAGACAAAAAAACATCAGGGTGTCATTGCAGTGGCTGCCGCATATGAGTATGCGGAAGTGGAAGATATTTTGAAAAACGCAGAGGAAAAAGGAGAACCACCGTTTATTTTTATTCTGGATAATATTGAGGATCCGCATAATCTTGGTGCGATCATCCGTACCGCAAATCTGGCAGGAGCGCATGGAGTGATCATTCCAAAACGCCGGGCAGTGGGACTGACTGCAACGGTTGCAAAGACTTCAGCAGGTGCGATCAACTATACGCCTGTCGCAAAAGTGACAAATCTGACTGCAGCCATCAAGGAGCTGAAAGAAAAAGGCTTATGGTTTGTCTGCGCTGACATGGGCGGAACCGAGATGTACAAACTCGACTTAAAAGGACCGATCGGTCTTGTGATCGGAAACGAGGGCGAGGGTGTCAGCAAACTCGTAAAAGAGAATTGTGATTTTATCGCATCCATTCCGATGAAAGGGGATATTGATTCCTTAAATGCATCGGTAGCCGCAGGCGTGCTGGCATATGAGATCGTGAGACAGCGTCTGCAGTAACTGCTGAATATGGAACATCCGCAGAGTGTGGATGTGGTCTGGAACGATTGTACAGGGAGAGCAGGTATGGAAGAGTATAGAGACAATGGCCGGGGAAAAGTGCAGACGTCTTATGACAGGTTAAGTGATGAAGCACTTTTGCGGCAGCTTCGGGCTGGGGATGCCGCGATCATGGATTATGTGTTGGACAAGTACAAACCACTCGTGCGGAAAAAGGCGAATGCCATGTTTTTGATTGGGGGCGATACCGATGATCTTATCCAGGAGGGGATGATCGGTCTGTTTAAAGCAATCCGCGATTACCGGGAAGAGAGAGAAACTTCGTTTTTCCATTTTGCAGAACTGTGCATCACAAGACAGATTTACAGTGCCATAGAGGCATCCAACCGGAAAAAACATGCACCGTTAAACTCCTATGTTTCTTTTTATTCGGAGGTGAGTGAAGAGGGACAGCCGCTGGCAGAGTATCTCGAATCGGAGCGTTCAGATAATCCGGAACAGCGCATGATCGATCAGGAAAACTTTGAACTGTTTCTGAAAAAAGTACGCCAGAGCCTGAGTAAAATGGAGTGTGAGGTGTTAGATGATTATCTGTCGGGGTTAAATTACCAGCAGATCGCAGAAAAAATGAAGAAATCCCCGAAGGCGATCGACAATGCACTGCAGCGTATCAAAACAAAAATCAGGGTTTTTCAAAATGATACGTTGCCTTCTTGAGAAAGTATTTTGGTGGCATAATTTCAAAATAGAGACAGAATATGTACAATATGCACAAAAATAGAAGTGAATTTTTGTAACATTTGTGAACACTTATGTGAGAGAGTATGATATTATAATTCTCGTAAAACCCCCCAATACATTATATATAGTTTTTGCTATACCCCATAGTAAAAATACCTTCTCCTAAAAGAACAGCCGATCGACAGGCTGTTCTTTTTTTGCGCGAAAAGAAAATCTGATATTGTGTGATCCAGTCAATAAATGTTTATGAGAAAATGTTTATGAGAAAATCATAAATTATCTGGTTGACAAATAGAGTATGATTTGTTAGAATACCACTTGTCGATTGCGTAAGCAGTTGAAGAGTGCTGATATGGCTCAGTCGGTAGAGCGTCGCCTTGGTAAGGCGGAGGTCACGGGTTCGATTCCCGTTATCAGCTTAGGGTAGGAATCCCGGTAATTTCAAGGAAACTTGATTTTGCCGGGATTTTTTGTTGTTCCACAAATAATTCTTTAGAAATTCTTTCGTTTTTTATATAATGGTTTTTTAGATAGATATATTACAGTAAGGCATATCAGATAAGGAGTCAGAAGTCAGATGGAACAGTTGAACAACAATGAGTACAATATTTTAGTCGTGGAGGATGACAAAGAGATTCGTGATGGGATTGAGATTTTCTTAAAAAGCCAGGGATACCATGTATATAAGGCAGCCGATGGTGTCGAGGGACTGGAAGTGATCGAGCGGGAAAACATTCATCTTGGTCCTATGTCAAGATTTAGTACAAGTTAAAATGAGAAATT
>UMHL01063524.1_pt1 | contig 13375 bp, 10 predicted proteins | sample 1965551 | NCBI WGS metagenome assembly UMHL01 (sample SAMEA4836100, study PRJEB28245) | human gut metagenome | biome: gut microbiome; material: fecal sample | place: Denmark | collected 2008 | reverse complement strand
GGAAAAACACATGAGCAGCAATAACAAAAGTGGAAGGTAAACCCCGCCTTTCACAATTGCAATGAACAGTGCCAGAAATCCAAGAGCGATCAGGTAACTTTTTTTTCGCCTGGGGTTATGTAAACTGTAAAAACACAGTGCCGTAAACAAAAAGATGAACCCGTTTATCACAGAATCATAGGAAGCAGAAGCTGCCTGCTGCAGTGTGATAGGCAAAAGCCCAAGTGCTCCCAGAAGATTTTTTCCAAATGGTGCAATGCAAATGGCTAAATAGACCAGAAGAACAAATACCAGAAGACTGCAGATTCTTGCCAGCTGGAAAGTGAGCATGGGGGAAAGGTGTAGCAGCCTGCCTATACTAAGTCCTATCGCAGCCGGAACATAAACGACTGCAGGAACCAGACTTGATGTGCTTACATAGGAAATCTCGATTAGATCCGTATCTGAAGCAAACTCAAGGCTGTGAAACAGAAGCTGGTAGTAGGAGTTCGTCTCCAGTCCATTGCTTAACATATCGCTTAACTGAGCATCACAACGCCGTTTATATATGGTATTGCCTGGGGTTTCCGTATTTTTTACAAACAGCATTTTGTTAGAAAGGCTGTAAGCTGCATCAAAATGCGTTGGTTCATCCGGAACTCCGTGAACGGTAACCAGGCATTGGAAAATCAGTCCCAGAAATAAAGCAACAGGAATATAAAATTTCTGCACGGTCATCTGGCGGATAATGATCAGATAAAATGTCATTATTATAAATAAAAGCAAGATAACACACAGCGCAATATAAAAATAAAGCATGAAATTATTGTCGCCGTAAGTGAAGGAATAAATAATATTTGTATGACTGTTTGTATCGTTGTTAAACTCCTGAATTAGGGCCTGTTTTTCATTTGATGTAAAAGAAAGAACCGTTTTCTCCCCATTTATTAATTTCAGTTTTAATTGTAAATGTGCATTTTCAGAGGCACTTACTGGCTGGGACAGATCGCAGGTCAGTTCTTTCTTTTTTGTTGCGCGGAAAACGGAAAGCGTGTGTTCTGCCTGATAATAAATTTCTCCGGAATCTGCATTCGTCAAGGTGATGAAAAGGCGGGCATTGGAAGTTTTATTTTTTGCAGTGCCCTCAAGTGTAAACATCTTTAACTCAGGAACTGTACAGGTAAACGTCTCTGTAAGAACGGGGGAATCCGAGGACAAGGTTATGGTACCTGTAGGTTTATGAGTTGTCATCATAACGTACTCAATGGGCTGATGAAGGTTAAAACGAAACTGGGCTTTATACATAAGAAGACATACACCACTGATAGAGAGAAGAATGATAAAAAGCGAGAGGATATGTCCTGGTATTTTCTTTTCTTTATTCATATATAGAATCTCCTGTGTAAAAAATATTTGTGAAATATGCTCTGCTATTCACACAAAAATAAAATTTCATGTTAAAATATTATAACGAATCGGAAATAAATATGCAATGATTTATAAGAAAAGAGAGGGATAAATGAAGAAACGGAAGCGCTTACTGGTTATACTTTCAACATTTGTCATGGCTGCTCAGCCCCTGTGCGTTGCCGCAGAAATGCAGGATGCAGAAGGCTTTGGGGCAGTAGAAGAAATATGGGCTGACGAGGAGAACGAGGAGGAATTTTCAGCTGCTCCTGAAGTGGGGAATGAGGATTTAAATGGCTTTCAGGCTGAAATTTCCACAGAGGAAAATGACAGGATTGAGGCAGAAGAATCTGGTGAGATCATCTCCGGTGCTATTGCAGGAGATTCCGTTGACAGCGGCATCAGCCTTTTTTCTCTGGACTATTACACGGACAGCTATGGTGCTCAATTGGATGGAAATGCAAAGGCCTTGTACGATCTTCTGGTGCAGAATTATGTGGTGGATTACAGCCAGTATCTGGACAGCGTTGATTTTCCTTTTGAATTTCCTGATACCATTACATTTGAAGCAGTTGTTGAGGATGGCAGTTTTCAGAGAAAAGGAGAAAGCTATGTACAGGCTACCGATGATGTGAAAACAGCAATTCAGGCAGCTTCAGATGCTTTTTCCTATGATTATCCACAAGCTTTCTGGTTCAGGGGCAGCAACTATGGATACCGGGTCAGCTGTGTTCGGGATGGGTCCTCTTCTACCGGATACAGGGGAACCTTTAAGAATTTCACCTTTAAACCGGCAAACAGGGAAATCAGTGAGAATGCCCATACTCGAATGGGGGATTTTATGAATGGTGTTCAGAGTGCTGTTGCAGAGCTGAATGAGCAGACTTTGGGCATGGATATGGAGCAGAAAATAAAGCGGATTCATGATTATATCTGTCAGAGAGTTACTTACAGGAACGATAATACTTTGTGGGTGCATTCTGCCGCCTCGTTGTTTCTGGATGCAGATCCTGCATTTGTCTGCGAGGGCTATGCGAAATCCATGAAAATTTTCTGCTATTATATGGGAATAAATTGTGCCTGTGTCAGCGGAACAGCCAGGGGAACTTCTTCAGGAACTCCTGGAGCGCACATGTGGAATTATGTACAGATGGATGATGGAAACTGGTATCTGGTGGATGCCACATGGGATGATGTGGGAACCTCGCCATCTTCACGGTATTTGCTGGTAGGAAGGGCTACAAAGGGGCAATATATTACCATTGGTGAGGAGCGTGTGGAGTATACCAGTTTTTCTACTACTTCAGCAGAAACGGCTGGTCCTGTGTTTATTTTGCCGGTTCTGGCAGAAGAGAGTTATGCAGATAATAAGGGGAAAAATGAGCCCGCAGTTACAGTTGTGCCTACAGTGACACCAACTGCGGCGGTAAGTGCGGAACCGACTCCGACTGTAAGCGTGGCTCCGACCCCGACCGTAAGCGTGAAACCGATTCCGATCGTAAGTGCGGAACCGACCCCCACCGCGAGCGTAGCACCGATACCCACTGTAAGCGTCACTCCAATCCCGACTGCAACCCCAGTGCCGACTGCGACACCTACACCAACTACCACCACACTTACCTTACGGGTAAAACAAACCTACAAGTCCGGTGGTAAAATAAAGTCAGTCCGCACCACCAATAAGAAAATTGTCAAAGTGGATAAGAAGGGCAAAATCACTGGTAAAAAAGCCGGAAAAGCAACGGTAACCATCACTTATACCAACGGAAGCCGTAGGATTTACCAGGTAAAAGTGCAGAAAGGTATTGTAAAAACAATTGCTGTTTCCGTGAATAAACGGAATATAATCCTTGCCAAAAAAGGAAAAAGCTTTCAGCTGAGAGTCACTCTCACACCAGTCACCAGCCAGCAAAAAGTAACTTATAAAAGTTCCAATTCCAAAGTAGCAGCAGTAAATTCAAAAGGAAAAATAGTTGCGAAAAAGAAAGGAACAGCTACAATTACAGTGAAGTCAGGAAACAAAAAAATTACCTGCAAAGTCAAAGTAAAGAAATAACCCCAAAATACTGTCAGAACCGAAACAAAATAAAGTTTTGGTTTTGACAGTATTTTTTTATTGACAAAGTCCAAAAATGTGATATACTTTGATAATCAAACTATTTTAAATTAAAAATAAGAACTACACAACATACCTGGAGGGTATTATGGTTGGAAAAATAAAGGGAACCGGTTCCTACAGGCCGGTTCAGGTGTGGGACAATGACAAACTGTCCCACATGATGGATACAAGTGATGAGTGGATTCGTGGGCGAACCGGAATCGGTCAGAGACACATTGCAAGCGGTGGAGAGACCGTTGCTTATATGGCAGCTCGTGCGGCTGAGGAAGCTCTCTCAGATGCAGGAATGCGACCGGAAGAGATTGACTTTCTCCTGGTGTCTACCATGTCATCTGAAAGGATTATGCCATGTGCTGCCTGTGAAGTGCAGAAACTGATCGGTGCAGTGAACGCAGCTTGTTTTGATTTGAACGGTGCATGTACAGGATTTCTGTTGGCGTTGAATACAGCCCAGGCCTATCTGGGACAGCAGATTTATCGCAGGGCATTGGTAATCGGTTCCGAAACTCTTTCCCATCTTACAAACTGGAAGGACAGAAGTACCTGCGTATTGTTTGGCGATGGTGCCGGTGCGGTGGTGCTGGAAGCGGAAGAAAATGCAGTCTATACCCAGGCTGTTCATTCTATTGGAAGCAGAGGCGAAGCCCTTACCTGTGTCAGCCGCAATCAGCAGCAATTTATAGAAAAAGACGCAGATATTTCTTCAACTTACATGCTGATGGATGGAAAAGAAGTATTCAAATTTGCAGTTTCCAAAGTTCCGGAAGTGATTATGGAGGTTCTGGAAAAGGCAGGAAAAACAAAAGAAGAAATCCGCTTTTACATGCTTCATCAGGCAAATAAAAGGATTGTTGCTTCAGTGGCAAAACACATGAACGAACCTTTGGAAAAGTACCCGATGAATATAGAAAATCTGGGAAATACATCCTCCGCAAGCATTCCGCTTCTCCTGGATGAGTGGAATAAAAAAAGCAGATTAAATTCAGGAGACTGGATTATCCTTTCAGGATTTGGCGGTGGACTTACCTATGGAGCCAGCCTGCTTCAGTGGTAAAAATGTGTATCAGGGCTTTGAAAAATAAAACTATAGCAGATAAAAAAGGCTGCTTTGCCATGGAAATCAGGTAATTCAGGCTGATAAATACAGGTTGTTAGAGAGCGCTTTGAAAATCATTTCCGCAATTTGCGCGCCTATTTTGCAGTATATTTTGCAGAATGCCTTTTTCAAACACACTCGGGTCATATAAAGTGAACAGCAACCAAGTAAAGCTTTGAATCATAAAAAGTTGAAAATGGATTTGAAAATCTAAAAAACAAAATAAGGAGAACAAAAAAATGTTAGAAAAAATCAAAGAAATCGCAGCAGATTCATTAGGAGCAGACGTAAGTACAATGACAGCAGAAACATCTTTCAAAGAAGATCTCGGAGCAGATTCCCTTGATCTTTTTGAGATGGTAATGGCACTGGAGGAAGAGTTTGAGGTAGAGATTCCTACTGAAGATCTTGAGAATATTAAGACCATCGGTGATGTGGAAAGCTATCTTCAGAGTCGCCAGTAATTTGAAAATTTTGTATTCAGACTTTGGCAGTATACAGAAATAATCAGCCGGAATGTCAGGAAATATAAGTTATTTAAAGGATGATTCCGGCATGTATTTGCCATAGGTGGGCATGGTATAACGGAATTACAGAATGGAGAATTTCATGAAAACAGAAGTTACAGAATTACTTGGAATTGAATACCCGATCATCCAGGGAGGCATGGCCTGGGTGGCAGAATATCATCTGGCAGCAGCTGTTTCAGCAGCTGGCGGGCTGGGGCTGATTGGAGCCGCAAGCGCTCCTGCAGACTGGGTTCGTCAGCAGGTACGGGAGGTAAAAAAACTGACCGATAAACCTTTTGGTGTGAATATTATGCTGATGAGTCCATATGCAGATGAGATTGCACAGGTAATTGTGGAAGAAAAAGTTCCAGTGGTTACAACCGGTGCAGGAAACCCTGAGAAATACATGAAAATGTGGAAAGAAGCAGGAGTAAAGATCATTCCGGTTATTGCTTCTGTGGCTCACGCAAAGAGAATGGAGCGATGCGGAGCGGATGCTGTAGTGGCAGAAGGATGTGAATCCGGCGGCCATATCGGTGAGACAACCACAATGGTTCTGGTGCCTCAGGTCGTAGATGCAGTGAACATTCCGGTTATTGCAGCTGGTGGAATCGCAGACGGAAGAGGGATTGCAGCAGCTTTCATGCTTGGTGCAAAAGCCGTTCAGATGGGAACTCATTTTGTGGCAACCACAGAGTGCTGGGCACATCAGAATTACAAAGATATGATACTGAAAGCAAAGGACATTGATACAAAGGTAACCGGTCGTTCCACCGGTCATCCGGTACGTGCTCTCCGCAATCAGATGACAAAAGAATACTTGAAAAAAGAGGCAGAAGGAGTTCCGTTTGAGGAACTGGAGCAGATGACGCTTGGCAGCCTGCGCCGTGCTGTTGTAGACGGAGATGTGAAAATGGGAAGCGTTATGGCTGGTCAGAGTGCAGGACTTGTGAAGGAGCAGATGAGCTGTCAGGAACTGATCAGAAAGCTGGTAAAAGAGACGGATGCGTTGTTGAAAGGAACTGGAATTTATGAGTAAGATCGCATTTCTTTTCCCTGGACAGGGAGCACAGAAGGCTGGAATGGGACAGGATTTTTATGAAAAGTATCCCTCTGCCAGACAGGTTTTTGACCAGGCAAGTCAATGGCTTTCTCTGGATATGAAAGCTCTTTGCTTTGAAAAAAATGACAGATTAAACCTTACAGAATATACGCAGGCAGCACTGGTAACCACCTGTCTTGCAATGGAAAAAGTGGTGGAGGAGTGTGGACTTCATCCGGATATAACTGCCGGATTAAGCCTTGGAGAGTACTGTGCCATTGCTGTTTCAGGTGGAATGAGTGTGAAAGATGCCATAGTAACTGTGCGAAAAAGAGGAATCCTTATGGAACACGCAGTGCCGGCAGGAGAAGGTTCTATGGCAGCTGTTATAGGTCTTGATGCAGATAAGATCCAGAACGCAATTGCAGGAACAAAGGCTGAAATTGCCAATTACAACTGCCCTGGACAGATTGTTATCACAGGACCAAAACCTGCTGTAGAAGAAGCTTCTGTGAAGCTGAAAGAAGCCGGTGCAAGACGTGTACTTTCCCTTGCAGTAAGTGGCCCTTTTCATTCCTCTTTGCTTCAAAATGCAGGAAAAGAACTGGAAAAAGAACTGTCAAAAGTGGAATTTTCCGGTCTGAAGATTCCTTATGTGACCAATGTGACTGCCCAGTATGTGACAGACATCAGAGAGACAAAAGATCTTCTTGCAAGGCAGATTTCTTCCTCTGTTCTCTGGCAGCAGAGTGTGGAAAAGATGATTCAGGAGGGTGTGGATACCTTCGTAGAGATTGGCCCTGGAAAGACTCTGGCTGGTTTTATGAAGAAAATAGCGCCGGAAATGAAGACCTATAATATTCAGAATGTGGAAGATCTTGAGCAGATTTCAGATCTTATACACAGTAGAAAATAAGATCAAAAACAGTTAATTAAAACAATACAGGTATTATCAGAAGCAGCCGATACGGAGAAATTCAGAAGTGGTTAACAAAGGAAAAGTTAATGTTTGTCGTGCTGGAAAAATATGATATTCACCTGACTTTACAGGAGTAAAACAAGGAATGAATGCAGAAAAAAAGATTGCAGTTGTAACAGGTGCTTCCCGTGGAATCGGAAGAGCGATTGCTCTTGAGCTTGCTGCTAAGGGAGCATTTGTAGTTATAAATTATAATGGTTCAAAAGAAAAAGCGGAGGCAGTGAAAGCTGAGATTATTGCTGCCGGAGGTGCGGCTGAAACCAGTCAGTGCAACGTATCTGACTTTGATGCCTGTGGTGCTTTTATTAAAGAAACAGTAAAAAAATATGGACAGATAGATATCTTGGTGAATAACGCAGGAATTACAAAAGACGGGCTTCTGATGGCAATGAGTGAGGATGATTTCTGCAGAGTTATAGATACAAATCTTAAAGGAACTTTTAACTGCATTCGTCATGTGGCCAGACAGATGTTGAAGCAGAAAAGCGGATGCATTGTAAATATGGCATCCATTGTTGGCATCGGCGGAAACCCCGGACAGGCTAATTATGCAGCCTCAAAAGCAGGTGTGATCGGTCTCACAAAGACTGCAGCAAAGGAACTTGCATCAAGAGGAATTACCGTAAATGCCGTTGCTCCTGGCTTTATCAGAACGGACATGACAGATGTACTTTCTGATAAGGTAAAAGAAGAAACCTTGAAGAATATTCCTATGGGAACATATGGTGAACCGGAGGATGTAGCCAAGGCAGTAGCATTCCTGGCATCACCGGAAGCCAGATATATTACAGGGCAGGTTTTATGCGTAGACGGAGGAATGTTATGAGTAAAAGACGTGTAGTGGTGACTGGACTTGGAGCAGTAACACCTGTGGGAAATAATGTGCAGACCTTCTGGGAAAATGTAAAAACAGGCAAAATAGGAATCGGAGAAATTACCAGATTTGATACTGCAGATTTTAAGGTGAAGCTTGCTGCTGAAGTAAAAGATTTTAATGCAAAAGATTATATGGATTTTAAAGCTGCCAAACGAATGGAGTTGTTTTCCCAGTATGCAGTGGCTGCATCAAAGGAAGCTATGGCAGATGCAGGAATTGAAATGGAAAAAGAAGATCCTTTCCGCGTCGGGGTGATCGTGGGTTCCGGAATTGGAAGCCTTCCGGCAATGGAGGCAGCAGACCAGAGACTGATCCAGCGCGGACCCTCAAAGGTTGACCCTCTTCTTGTTCCCAAAATGATCAGCAATATGGCCGCTGGAAACGTATCCATTGCTCTTGGTGCAAGGGGAAAATGTACCAACGTAGTGACTGCCTGTGCGTCTGGAACACATTGTATCGGAGATGCATTTCGTGCAATCCAGTATGGTGATGCAGAAGTTATGATCGCAGGGGGAACAGAAGGTGCGATCAGCCCGGTTGGTGTGGCTGGATTCACGAATCTGACCGCGCTTAGCACCAGTCAGGATCCATATCGTGCATCCATTCCATTCGATAAAGAAAGAGGCGGTTTCGTAATTGGAGAAGGAGCCGGAGTTGTTGTTCTGGAGGAACTTGAGCATGCAAAAGCACGTGGTGCGAAGATCTATGCTGAGGTAGTGGGATATGGCGCAACTGCCGATGCCTACCACATTACGTCTCCGATTGAAGACGGCAGCGGAGCGGCGCGTGCTATGACGGATGCCATGAAAGAAGCTGGTGTACAGCCAGAAGAAATCGACTACATTAATGCGCACGGAACCGGTACACACCACAACGATCTCTTTGAGACAAGAGCCATTAAAGCAGCATTTGGAGATGCGGCAAAGAAGGTAAAAATCAATTCTACCAAATCTATGATCGGACATCTTTTAGGAGCCGCCGGAGGTGTGGAAGCTGTTGTCTGTGTGAAGTCCATTGAGGAAGGTTTTATTCATCAGACTGTAGGCACAAAGGAGACAGAAGAAGAGTTGGATCTCGATTATTGTATCGGCGGACCAACACGGCAGGAAGTAAATTATGCTATGAGTAATTCTCTTGGATTTGGTGGACATAACGCAGTACTTTTAATGAAAAAATACAGGTAAAAGTGAGTAATATCAGTTTGCGAAGCCTGTAACTTTGAAGGTACTAAACAGCTACATTTAAAGTATGAATTGCTGCAGAAATTGCTGTAAATAAGGAGAAAAAATCATGGAATTTGAACAGATATTAAAGTTGGTTGACCATGTATCAGCTTCTCATCTGGAGTCTTTCTGCTATGAAAGTGATGGAGTGAAACTGACTTTAAATAATAAAATTGCACCTGTGATCATACCTGGAACCATGCAAAATAACATATTATCTGGTGCTGAAACAGGAGAAAAAGGTTTCGTATATGGAGAAAAATATAGCATTTCAGAACAGGCTCCAGATAGAAAAATAGCGGATAAAGAACTTTCTGCAAGTGAGAAAAAACAGGCTTCAGATACAGTGATTTCCAACGGAGAACCAACAGGAAATACTGTGAAATCTCCTCTGGTAGGAACATTCTATGCAGCTCCATCTGAGGATGCTCCTGCCTTTGTAAAAGTGGGAGATATAGTAAAAAAAGGACAGATTCTTGCTATTGTAGAAGCTATGAAACTGATGAACGATATTGAAAGCGATTTTGATGGAGAAGTTGCAGAAATTCTGGTTGAAAACGGTCAGCCTGTAGAGTATGGACAGCCGTTATTTGTAATCCGTTGATATAGACAGAAGCTAAATTTTATAATATCCATGTTAAAAGGTCAGAATCCCTTTTGACACGCAGACCATTTTATCAAAAATAGGATAAATACATTCGTTTTTCAATGAAATAGGAGCAGATATGAATCACTTAAATATAAAACAAATTGAGGAAATTCTTCCTCATCGTCACCCGTTCCTTTTGGTTGACTACATCGAAGATTATGAACCGGGAGAATTTGCTGTTGGCTATAAATGTGTCACATTCCGGGAGGATTTTTTTAAAGGACATTTTCCCCAGGAGCCGGTAATGCCAGGCGTTCTGATCGTGGAGGCACTGGCACAGACAGGTGCGGTCGCGATTCTTTCCAAGCCGGAAAACAAAGGCAGGATTGCTTACTTTGGTGGTATTGATAAGTGCAGGTTTAAAGGAAAAGTTCAGCCTGGAGATAAGCTAAAACTGGAAATGAAAGTCATGAAACAGAAAGGGCCTATGGGTGTTGGAGAGGCTGTGGCAACTGTTGATGGAAAGGTTGTAGTAAAAGCTGAACTTACTTTTATGGTAGGTTAGATAGATATATATAATGATACTCAGAAGGGTGAAATTATGATCAGAAAGTTATTAATTGCCAATCGCGGAGAAATTGCCGTAAGGATCATCCGCGCATGTCGGGAAATGGGAATAGAAGCAGTTGCAGTGTATTCTGAGGCAGACAAAGAAAGCCTGCATACGCAGCTTGCAGACGAAGCCATCTGTATTGGACCGGGACCTTCTGTTAAAAGTTATCTGAATATGGAAAGTATTATCAGTGCCGCCATAGTATCCGGTGCAGATGCAATACATCCTGGCTTTGGCTTCTTATCTGAAAATGCCAGGTTTGCCCAGATTTGTGAGCAGTGCGGCATCACTTTTGTGGGACCTCCATCACAGGTAATCCAGAATCTGGGAAACAAACAGATTGCCAGAAATACCATGGAAGCAGCAGGAGTTCCCGTAATCCCTGGCACTACAAAAGCTATTCTGGATGTGGAAACAGGAGCAAGAGAGGCCAGTCGGATCGGCTATCCGGTTATCATAAAAGCAGTTCTTGGAGGCGGCGGAAAAGGTATGAGAACTGCCTTCTCTCCGGAGGACTTTGAACTGGCATTTCTTACAGCTCAGAAGGAATCTCAGATCGCATTTGGAGATGGAACCATGTATATCGAACACTTTGTGGAACATCCCAGACATATTGAATTTCAGATCCTTGCAGACAGTCATGGAAATGTAGTACATCTTGGAGAAAGGGACTGTTCGATTCAGCGAAATCATCAGAAAATGATTGAAGAATCTCCTTCTATGGCTGTGTCAGAAGAGCTGCGGAAAGAGATGGGAATTGCAGCAGTAAAAGCGGCGAAAGCAGCACATTATGTAAACGCCGGAACTATTGAATTTCTCCTTGAAAAGACAGGAAAATTTTATTTTATGGAAATGAATACACGTATTCAGGTTGAGCATCCTGTAACAGAATGGGTTACCGGTCTGGATTTGGTAAAGGAGCAGTTAAGGATTGCTTCCGGGGAAAAGCTGCCTTTTTCCCAGGAAGATATTCATATTCAGGGACATGCCATAGAATGTCGTATTAATGCCGAAAATCCATGGAAAAATTTTCGCCCGTCACCTGGAACAATCACAGATCTTCATCTTCCAGGAGGCCAGGGAATCCGGGTAGATACAGGAATTTACAGTGGTTATCAGATTCCACCGTATTATGATTCCATGCTTGCAAAGCTGATCGTACACGGCAATAACCGTGAGGAAGCAATTGCAAAAATGAAAAGCGCTCTGGGAGAAATGATCATTCAGGGTGTTGATACAAATATAGACTATCAGTTTGAAATTATGAACGATCCGGACTATCAGAAAGGGGTATTTGATATCGGCTTTCTGGAGAGTCATCAGATCGGAGGAGTGAAGGTAAATGAAGCTTAGATATGCCTTTAAACGTACAATTGCAAACAAAGCTGCCGGTGCAGATAAAGAACTGAAACCAGAAGTGCCGGATGGTATGCTGAAGAAATGTAATGCCTGCAAGGCCGCTGTATTTGTAGATGAGGTGAAAAAGAATGCCTATATCTGTCCGCATTGCGGTAATTATTTCCGTGTTCATGCGAGGAGAAGAATCGAAATGCTGGCAGATGAAGGAACCTTTGAAGAGTGGGATAAGGTAATGCCAATAAGTAATCCTTTGTCCTATAAAGGGTACGAAGAGAAGGTAAAAAAGCTTCAGGAAAAGACAAATCTGGACGAAGCAATTGTCACAGGAAAGGCAAAAATAGGCGGAATATCTGTAGTGCTTGGAGTGTGTGACAGCCGTTTTCTCATGGCCAGTATGGGAGAAAATGTGGGAGAAAAAATTGCAAGAGCAGTGGAAAGGGCAACACAGGAACGGCTGCCTGTAGTGCTTTTTGCCTGCTCAGGAGGTGCCAGAATGCAGGAAGGAATTGTATCCCTGATGCAGATGGCAAAGACTTCCGCAGCTTTAAAAAGACACAGCGATTCCGGGCTTCTTTATATCAGTGTCCTTACGAATCCAACTACCGGTGGTGTGACAGCAAGCTTTGCCATGTTGGGAGATATTATCCTGGCAGAACCAGGTGCATTGATTGGTTTTGCAGGTCCCAGAGTGATAGAACAAACGATCCGGCAGAAGCTTCCTAAAGGCTTTCAGAGTTCAGAATTTCTGTTGGAACATGGATTTATTGATCAGATTGTAGAACGAAAGAACATGAAAGAAACACTGGCCAGACTTTTGAAAATGCACTGTAAAAATGACAGCATGGAAAGTCTGGAAGGGCAGGAAAATGCAGAGAATATTTCTGCAAAAAAATCTGATTCAGCTGTCGACATGTCTGTAAACAGCAAATCAAATGTGGATTTTACAACGAAAATCACAGCAAAAAAATCCGCCTGGGAGCATGTTTCTCTTGCACGAAGCAAAGAACGTCCAACAGGAAAAGATTATCTTCCCTGGCTGTTCGATTACTTTACAGAGCTTCATGGAGACAGACTTTTTGGCGATGATCCGGCTCTGGTTGGCGGTATTGCATACCTTGCAGGAAAGCCTGTAACGGTGATTGCCCAGGAAAAAGGAAGTGGTACAAAAGAGAATATTGCCCATAATTTTGGCATGGTTTCTCCGGAAGGTTACCGAAAATCCCTGCGTCTTATGAAGCAGGCAGAAAAGTTCCACAGACCAGTGATCTGCCTTGTGGATACACCTGGGGCATTCTGTGGACTGGAGGCGGAAGAACGGGGCCAGGGAGAGGCAATTGCCCGAAATCTGTATGAGCTCTCCAGCCTTAAAGTTCCGGTGCTTTCTATTGTAATTGGAGAAGGTGGCAGCGGTGGGGCCCTTGCTCTTGCCGCAGGTGATCAGGTCTGGATGATGGAGAATTCCATTTATTCAATTCTTTCTCCAGAAGGCTTTGCATCTATTTTGTGGAAAGACAGCACACGGGCAAAGGAAGCCGCAGAAGTAATGAAGCTGACAGCTGCAGATCTGAAGGACCTTGGAATTA
>UMHL01007586.1_pt1 | contig 13821 bp, 12 predicted proteins | sample 1965551 | NCBI WGS metagenome assembly UMHL01 (sample SAMEA4836100, study PRJEB28245) | human gut metagenome | biome: gut microbiome; material: fecal sample | place: Denmark | collected 2008 | reverse complement strand
CAAGCCTGCCAAAGAATGACAGGGCGTCCGATGGCAAGCGCAGCCTGAACTTCAATCAGCGTGCTCGACCCCGGCCGCGCAGCCATAACCAGCGTTCCAGTGCCTAAAGCCGCCACCAAACGATTTCTGCGCTTCAGTGAACGCGCACGGGCTTCAGGATCAAAGCGCCGGCCTTCTGCCTGCGGACATTCCGAAAGAATCAGACCAGACTCAGCAATTTCATCGGCTAAACGCGCATTTTCCGGCGGCCATGGAAAAGACAGCGGAGTTCCCAAAACGGCAATTGTTCTGCCGGCTCGTTTCTCGGGCGTCCAAGCGGAAAGAGCCCCGCGATGCGCCGCGGCATCAATGCCTCGGGCTAACCCAGAAACGATAACGGCGCCGCGAGCCGCCAAATCAGCGGCGACAAGTTCGGCAGCTTCGCACCGATCGGAAGATGCATCACGCGAACCCACAATTGACACTCGAAGCTGCCGCTCTGCAAGCGAAAGATCACCGCGGGCGCAGAGTACTTTTGGAGGATCAGCCAGGTCTTCAAGCACCGAAGGATAATCTTCACTGCCAAAGCGCAGCGCACGAGCGCCGTCAGGAAATGTCGCCGACAGCTCCGCCTTCAGCTCCGAAACACTTTCCACTTGACCGAAAGCTGACTCAAGGGCCAAAAGGGCCTTGAAGGTTTCTGGAGAAAGTTTCGACATGGTGATGAGCCTCTATCAATTCTGGACAATCCGTGTTAATCAGCTCGGCGGTCAAGCCGGCTGCATATTTTCACATGCCGCGCCAACACTCACAATGGAGTGAGACTGTTACACACAGAAGATGGATGGATCCATCCTCTTATTCATTATTCGCAAAAAATCACAAGAAAAGACATGCCGTCGATCACTCTAATGGAGTAGGAACTAACACCATACACGGTGCAGCATAGACATAAACGAATCCATTAGGCTTATAGAAAGGATGCATGGATTTTGTAGTGCACACAACTCGTTAACCGGAATATCACGGTTTTGAGGCGTCAGTTCTTGTTTGTAAAGTTGAGCTTATTTTTGCCCTTAATGAGGTACTCCTAAACGAAAAGACTATCTTAGATTATTGGGCCTGGGTTAAGATCAGCGCTTGAATCACGGGTGTCCTCACCCGGGTTTGAGTCTATGGGCGTCCTCGGAATGGCGAGCAAACGCCCAGCAAACACAAAAAAAGGAAATATCCAACATGAAGAAGATTCTCGTTGCTGCCGCTGTGATGGCCTGCTTCGGCACGGCCGGCGCCGCTGAAGACATCACCGTTGACGTTGCCGTGATCGGTGCGGGTGGTGCAGGCTTGTCCGCCGCCGTTCAGGCTCACGAACTCGGCGCCAACGTCGTCGTAGTGGAAAAGATGGCCATGGTCGGCGGCAATACGGTCCGTGCCGCGGGCGGTCTGAATGCTGTTGGCACTGCTCTGCAGCAGGCCAAGGGCACGAAAGACTCCGTCGAAATCATGTTCTATGACACGATGAAGGGCGGTCATTGGCTCAATGACCCGGCGCTCGTTCGCACCCTCGTCACGAAATCGGCCTCTTCCGTCTACTGGCTGCTTGCTCACGGCGGCGATCTCCGCGACGTTGGTCTGATGGCCGGTGCTTCTCAGCCCCGTACGCATCGTCCGACCGGCGGTGCGCTCGTCGGCCCGGAAGTTGTCCGCACGCTCTACACGGCTGCTAAGAACCTCAAGATCGACGTGCGTACTAACACGCATGCCGAACAGATCCTGACCGACAAGAGCGGCCGTGTGGTCGGCCTGAAGGTTAAGGGCAAGGACGGCACGTACACCATTCACTCCAAGGCTCTGGTTGACGCGGCCGGCGGCTTCGGCGCCAACAACGAAATGGTTGCCAAGTATGTGCCTCGTCTGAAGGGCTTTGCCACGACGAACCATCCGGGTGCCACCGGCGACGGTCTGCTTCTGGCTGAAAAGATCGGCGCTCAGCTGATTCAGATGGATCAGATTCAGACGCACCCGACCGTTGTTCCGAACGTCGGCGAAATGATCACCGAAGCCGTCCGCGGCAACGGCGCCGTCTTGATCAACAAGGAAGGCAAGCGCTTCTACAACGAACTCGAAACCCGCGACAAGGTTTCCGCCGCCATCTTGAAGCAGAAGGACGGCGTTGCTTACCTGTTCTTCGACAGCGATATGCAGAAGTCCCTGAAGGCCACGAACAACTACATCAAGCAGAAGTACTGCCTCAACGGCGCTACGCTCGATGAAGTCGCCGGCAAGATGGGCGTTCCTGCCGACACGCTGAAGGCCACGATGGATGCGTGGAAGGCCGGCAAGGCCGCCAATAAGGACGCTTTCGGCCGTGCCGATATGCCGCGCGACCTTGATAAGGGCCCGTTCTACGCCATTCTGGTCACCCCGGCTGTTCACCACACGATGGGCGGCATCAAGATCGACCCGCTCACCCAGGTCTACAACACGAAGGGTCAGGTTATCCCGGGCTTCTTCGCTGCGGGTGAAGTCACTGGCGGCGTCCACGGCGGCAACCGTCTCGGCGGCAATGCTCAGGCTGACATCGTCACGTTCGGCCGCATCGCCGGCGAACAGGCCTACATCTTCGCCAAGCAGCTTGACGCTGCTCAGGCCAAGAAGTAATCCTTCCGGCTCATTCGTCTGAAGTGCTGGAGCGCTTCGTTCTGTCTCGGCAGAAGCGAAGCGCCTCACAGGGGAAAGGTGAAGTCCGAAATGCACGGTTCGAACGACATTGATTCCCAGAGGACGCAGCGATTCCGTTAAGGACAGCAACTTCGCACCAACTATTCAGACTGAACCCGAAAGACTCTTAAAGACCGCCGATCTGCATCAGATCGGCGGTCTTTTTGTATCTCTCGCCGCTCTCCTGCATCACATCATGGCTGAGATAGACTGTCGGGCACTTCACCATCGTCTCTTATCGTTCTAAGGACAATTTCGTCATGCAGGATCTGCTGCTGGTCGGCCCAGCACTCCAGCCGTCCGATTTTCTGGATCTGTGTCGAGCTGTCAAACCTGAATCGGTACTTTTTCATCCAGAGACGACGGCACTGCGGATAAAAGCTATTAACGCCGCAGCAGCCGATCAGCTTGAAGCGCAGGCTCAGGGAAAAGCGGTCGACTGTCTGCGGCTTTCCGCAGAGCTCTCTATCCAAAATGTCCGACTCATCGCACTTGATATGGACAGCACACTCATTGCGAACGAATGTATTGACGACATGGCCGCTATTGCCGGCTGCGGACCGGAGATGGCCCGCCTGACGAGAGAGGCTATGGAAGGTCTTTGGCCGTTCTCCAAAAATCTCGTTGAACGCGTACGCCTTCTCAAAGGCGCCGATGCCGGAATCGCACTTCAAGCCTCAGAAAACATCTGTTTTTCGCCTGGTGCTCAGCGACTGATGCGCTTCATGCAGGCTCACCGCGTTGATCGCTGGATCATCTCCGGGGGCTTTTCTCAAATCGCTCGGCCTGTGGCTGCCAAATTAGGTATGACAGGCGTCATCTGCAACGAGCTTGTTATCGAAGACGGATGCCTCACCGGGGAAGTTGTCGGACCTGCAGGCGGACGCATTCTGGACGCAGACGGCAAACGACGCGCACTAGAAGTTTTGTCGAGCGCCGCAAAAGCCGAACTCTGCGAAACGATTGCCGTTGGAGACGGTGCAAATGATGTGCAGATGATCCGTGCTGCTGGCAACGGCTTTGCCTATCATGCCAAGCAAGCAGCCGCACAGGCCGCCCGGCTGCGCATTAACCATGCGGGACTAGACGCCATCGCGGCTTGTTATTCAGAGTATTGGACAGACGCACAGGTGCTGATCTAAAGAGTCCGATCGCAGAGGCGGCGAGGGTTTGATCCACCAGTCAGGACGCCGCTTTGCCGCACTCATTGGAGTTCCGCGGGGTGCCGGCGGTGCTCACCGCTTTTCTCCTCTGGAATCCATTCATGGGCTTCCTGCGGCTTTCTTGTGAGCTTGCCAGAGGCGAGCAAACACTTTAAAGCGCTGCACTCATTTTGATGTGCGGGATACCGCACTCCTCAAAAACATCTCCCTCAGCCTTGAAGCCAAGCGCTTCGTAGAACGTGCGGGCATGCGTCTGCGCATTCAGCCGGACCGTCTGCAGCCCCTCCTTCTTCGCATAATTGAGCACCGCTTCCATCAGCACACGGCCGACACCGCGCCCGCGAAAAGGTTTAAGCACAGCCAAACGTCCGATTTTGCCGTCTGGCGTCATACGTGCACAGCCGAGCGTCATGTGATGTTCGTCCCATGCAACGAAGTGAGTACTCACAGGATCGAGATCATCAATCTCTTCGGCTTTCGGCACGCCTTGCTCAGCAACAAACACCATGAGCCGAATACGTTCGCAAGGATGCTGCAGTGTTTTCCAATCACCGGTTTCGATATGAATCTGCATATTGACTTTCCTAACAAGATTCAGGCCTTGCCAGCATACACTGACAAGGCCTGTTGACTGACTCAAGCTGCTATTTTAAGGCTGCGTGAAATCTTTCCCCGCAGCTTTCGCTTTGGCAAGATCACCCGCCAGTGCAAAGGTGAGTTTGGAGACATCACAGAAGCGGCGAAGCGCCTTATTGACGTCTTCAACGGTCAGCGCCTCAATGGCGGCTTCGGTTTCCTTGGAGAACTGCCACGTACGGCCCGTTTCCAAATTGTTCACCCAATTGGAAGCCACCATACCGTCCTGCGCGCGATTCACCGCACGCGAGCCGATGATGCCGCGCTTGGCTTCGGCAAGCTCAGCTTCCGTAATGCCGTCACGGTAGGCACGAGCGAGCTCATCCTTGAGGCTCTTTTCGGCTTGAGCGAGATTCTGCGGCGCAACGATGGCGCCTACAGACCACTTAGCACGGTTGCCAAAGGATGGCAGCGTGATGTTTGAACCCGAGCCGTAAGAAAGACCTTCCTTCTGCCGCAGACGATTGACGATGCGGTTAGACAATCCATCCGAACCGCCGATGATCCAGTCAGCCGTGATCAAGGCCGGCATATCAGCATCGGAAAGATTGGCCGGCAAGTCCACGCGGGCAAAAAGCATCGCGTTTTCTTTGTCAGGCGTATCAATCACGAAACGAGCTGGCTCCACCGGCCGATATTCCGCAACAATGCGCTCGAACGGAATCTTGGCAGCCTTTTGGTCAATCACGTCGGCTTTGAGTTCGGCGGTCACTTCCGCCGCATCGAAGTCGCCCACCACGGCGATGTAACCGAGGCCGAGACCAAAGACATCGCTGTAGTAGCGCTTTACGTCGGCGAGCGTCACCTTTTCGAGGTCAGCGATCAGTTCCGCGGATGTTTCCGAATAACGGGCGTCTCCCTGAGGATAGGTATTGAAGTGCTTCGTAATGGCATCACGGCCGAGCGTTGCCGGTTCATCTGAGCGGGCCTTGAGACCAGCAATCGTCTGGCTCTTGAGTGTTTCAAATTCCTTTTCCGGATAGCTCGACTGCGTAAAAAGCTCACCGACGAGCTTGAGCGCTGCAGCGAGATGCTCGCGATCCGTAGTGAAACTGAAGGGGGATCCGTCCATCTTATTGGCCGTGAATGCATCTTCAATCTGATCACGGGTCATCGTCTTCGTACCGCGCATGAGCATCGCCCCCGACAGCATCGGGATGGCGCTGCGGGCAAGCTCCTTATTGTTGCCCACATTGAAGCGCATCTTGACAACCACCGTGTTGCCGCGCGTCTGTTTGGGAAGCAGCGCCGTCTTAACGCCGCCCACCTCGATAATCTGCGTGCGTTTGTCGATGTTGTCCTGAGAAGAATCAAACGCTTCAACCTCAGCACCCGTTTCCTTAAAGGTAAAGCGTGAAATCAGTTCTTCAGCCGAAGGCGCCTGGGCAATTTCAGCGCGCTTTGGATGATCATCCGGCACAAAGAGCCCGACGACACGGTTGTCGCGAACAAAGTACTTCGCGGCGGCGGCATCGATCTGCGCAGGGGTGACGTTCTTCACCTGCTCGCGATCCACAAAGAAAAGGCGCCAGTCACCGAGTGCGATGTAGTCGGAGAGTTCAACGCCGAATTCCTCGGGGTCTGAGAGCGTGCGCTCAAACATCATCTCCTGATCGGCTTTCTGACGGTTAAGCTCCTCCTCTGTCACGCCGGAACGGGCAAAGGCATTCTCAATTTCCTCGATGAGCTTTTTCTTGACGGGTTCGATCGGGTCGCCCTTCTTTACCATGGCGCCGAACATCACAAAGCCGGGCTTAGCGGCGGCAACCGGCCAGCCGAAGACCTGAGAAGCCATTCCGGTATCCACCAGTGCCTTATAAAGACGACCGGTCGGAGCATCCGCAAGAATGTCCGCCGCCATCGCTGTGGCTTCATAATCGTCAGCCAAAGCCGACGGAATGCGGTAGCCCACTGCGACGAGCTGCTGCTCGCCCTTGCGGCGAATGAAGAACTCGCGCTCTCCGTCCGCTGTAGGTTCTACGGTCCATTCTTTAGGCAGCACGCGAGTGGGCTTAGGAATGACGCCGAAGGCTTCATTCACCCAGGCCAGAACCTGATCGCGATCGAACTTGCCCGAAATGGTCAGCACTGCATTGTCGGGCTGATAGTAGAGATGATAGAAAGCCTGCAGATTTTTAATTTCGACATTCTCAATATCGCTTCGAGCACCGATCGTCGAGCGGCCGTAGCTCTGCCAATCGAACATCACGCTCTGCATGCGCTTCATCATCACTGAAATGGGCTTGTTCTCTCCCATTTCATACTCGTTGCGCACCACCGTCATTTCGGTGTCGAGATCCTTCTGCGCAATAAAGGAATTGACCATAGCATCGGCCTGCCAGCCGATCGCCCACTTCATGTTGTCATCGGTCGCATTGAAACTCACGAAATAGTTCGTACGGTCAAGCCAAGTCGAACCGTTCATGCGAAAACCCCGGCGAGTGAATTCCGCCGTTGGATGGGGATAATTCTTCGAACCCTTGAACATCAGGTGCTCAAGCAGATGCGCCATACCCGTCTCACCGTAGTTTTCCTGGCGAGATCCCACAAGGTAGGTCATGTTGACCGTAGCCGTCGGTTTGCTGGCATCCGGATAAAGCACAACCTTGAGGCCATTGGCCAAACGGTACTCCGTGATGCCCTCCACCGTCACATAGGGCGTCGGCAGTTCGTTCATATTTTTATTCTCCTCGCCGGCCATAGCGGAGCCTCCGCCGACCGCAGCTGCCGCAACTGCAGCAGCAAACAAGACGTTATTGATCCAATGCATTGAGCGTTTCCTCACTGAAGAGCGGGATACACCGGCTTAGCTTCAAGCACGTGCATCACCCGCCGCTTGGCAGCTGCCGGCATCAACCAAGAATTGAACCTCGGGCGCCGGCATCTGAAACCCAAACCGATCGCAAGACCGGAATGCAGGTACCTTATCAGCGGGTCTGCAAATAAGACCCGTCAATGCGTTCCGAGATGTTACCGCCAGAGAAGAAAATTCGCCGTCTATCCGTCCTCTGCAGCAACGGAAAGAATCCAATAGATGACTCATGCTGCATCAAATTGAAATCTTCAAATCTATGCCTGAGAACACGTATTCCCAGAGACTCCGTTATCCTTCTCACCCGCACGAAATTCAATCGTTCAGTCTCCTGAGCTTTCTCGCTCTGAAGACCTGAAATCTCGTCACAAGAATTATGAAATTCCTCTTCGACATTTTCCCTGTCATCCTCTTTTTCGCCGCCTTCAAAGGCGCGGAATACTTCCCCGACGGAGCGCTCTCGCTCGCTTCGAGCTTTATGGGCGACGGCGTGACAGCAACGACTGCGCCAGTTTTTATTGCGACCGTAACGGCTATTCTCGCAACGATTCTGCAGGTGGGCTGGCTCAAGCTCAAAGGCGCCAAAGTCGAGCCCATGCTTTGGATCAGCCTCGCTGTCATCGTGGTTTTCGGCGGCCTTACACTGTGGCTTAAAAATGAAATGTTCATCAAATGGAAACCGACGATCCTCTACTGGATCTTCGCTGCGGTGCTCGGATACGGGGCCTACTCCGGACGCAGCTTTATCCGCATGCTGATGAAAGACGCCGTCGAAATGCCCGATGCCGCCTGGATGAAGCTTCAGTGGATGTGGATTGTCTTCTTCATCGTCGTGGGTATCCTGAACCTCGTGGTGGCGTACCTCTGCTCGACTGATGTATGGGTAAACTTTAAGCTTTTCGGCCTGATCAGCTTGACATTGATATTTACAATTGCCGCTGCCGTGTGGATGACAAAACAAGCACCCGGTCGGCAGAATTAATCGCAATTCCATTTCGCACAATCGCGCGTATACCGCGGCATGTACACGGTTGGAAGGGCTTCGCGCTCTTGCGGCCGTGCACTCTTAAAGAGACACAAAAATCATGGATAAAAAAGCTATTGCGCTCGGCGCAGCCATTTTGATTGCGGCCGGCGCCGCCAACGCAGAACTGAAGGCCTTTAAGGTCAACGGGGAAACGGTGTCCGTCGCTGAACAAAAGGCGGTCTACGACCGCGCTGTCGCACAGGGTCAGCCTGCTGGCCCGGAGCTTGAAAGCCAGGTGAAAAACCTGCTGATTCAGCAGACTGCACTGCTGCAGGAAGCCAAGAAGGCCAAGATTCAGCAGAATGCTGACGTGCAGCGCGCGATCGACAACGCCCGCAATCAGATCCTCATTCAGGGCCTTGCTCAGGATTGGGCCAAGAAGAACCCGGTAAGCGATGCTGATCTTCAGAAAGCTTACGAAGCCGATAAGGCCTCATATGGCGACACGGAATATCAGGTCCGCCATATTCTCGTGAAGACCGAAGATCAGGCCAAGAACCTGATTTCCCGTCTCGCCAAGGGCGCTGATTTTGGCAAACTCGCTCAGGAATTCTCCGAGGATACAGCCAACAAGGCTCAGGGCGGCCTCCTTGGCTGGGTTGTTCCGCGTTCCTTTGTGCCGGCCTTCGGCGCTGCGTTCTCTGCACTGAAGCCGGGCGAAGTCGCACAGGCTCCGGTTCGCACCCAGTTCGGCTTCCATGTCGTCAAGCTTGAAGCCAAGCGCAAGGCTGAACTTTATCCGTCCTTTGACAGCCAGAAGGCCGTGATTCACAACGCACTTGCCAACCAGAAGGTTCAGCAGCACTTCCAGGAACTGATTAAGCGCACTGTCGTCAAGTAAGCCGTTCGGCCCGTGAAGTTCCACACTTAAAGGACTTCAGCCGTCTCACAAAACGCCTGTCGATATTCTTTCGTCGACAGGCGTTTTCATTGGCGCACAGCCTGCGAGACGTGCACAATGGCAAACATCTATCCGCTTCCTTCATCTTGAACGGATGCATTCCTTTTCCAAGGATCATAGAAATGCACTTTCAACATGCGACCGACGCCTTCACTCTGAAAAACGGCGTCAAAATTCCATGCCTCGGCTTTGGCACCTGGCAGTCTGCCGACGGTCCCACTGCAGAAAATGCCGTGCGTGAAGCCATTGAAGCCGGCTACCGTCATATTGACACCGCCGCGATCTACCGCAACGAGCGCAGCGTCGGCCGCGGGATCAAGGATTCCGGCATCAAGCGTGAAGACATTTTCGTGACCAGCAAGGTCTGGAATACTTGCCGCGGTTACCAGACAACGCTCGAAGCTTTCGAAAAAACGCTTTCTGATCTTCAGCTCGACTACCTTGACCTCTACCTCATCCATTGGCCGGCTTCGCCTTCGCGCTTTGCAAACTGGACGGAACTCAACCTTGAAACCTGGCGTGCTCTCACTGAGCTCTATAAGAGCTGGACGCGTCCGTGCTATCGGCGTCTCCAATTTCCGCCCGGCGCACCTTGAGCCGCTGATGCAGACTGAAGTGCAGCCCATGGTGAATCAAATTGAATATCACCCGGGCTACCTGCAGCGCGAAATCGTCGATTACTGCCGTGCTCACGAAATTCTGGTCGAAGCCTGGAGTCCGCTCGGCTGCGGACGCGTGCTTACGGATCCTCGGCTGGTTGCCTTGGCCGAACGCCTCGGCATCACCACCGCGCAGCTTGCACTTCGCTTCTGCCTTGAAACCGGTACATTACCGTTGCCCAAATCCGTTACTCCCGAACGCATTCGCGCAAATCTCAACGTTTTCAGCTTTGCTCTGCCCGCGGACGTCATTGCCGAAATCCAGGCATTCCCGGAATTCGGCTTTTCCGGGCAAGATCCGGACAAAGTCACATTCTGATGGATCTTCAAAAAAGGATGGCTTGCGAGCCAAACGCTCTTAAATAAGAAAGCCGCATACGCCAACCCCTTGGCCAAGCCAGCCAGCGACAAGTCATGCCGATGCCTGATGCACCGGCATGACTTGCTTTTAAGCTTTAATCCGCAGCGATAGGTCTGCAACTTATTCTTTCGACCGTCTTGTTCAAAGGAACTGTCTGCGCTAGATTACGCGAACCAGAGCGTTAACCTTTTTAGGAATAACGACTTCCTTCACTGATTCAGGCGAAAAGACGCTTCATGCTCAAGGCCCAAATTCGCAAGCGTTTAGGAGAGCTCAGCCTTTCCATTGACCTTTCTGTTGCGAAAGGCATTACAGTGCTGCGCGGCGAATCCGGCTCGGGCAAAACGACTATTGCCAATCTGCTCTCCGGGGCGCTCAAACCCGACGAAGGAGAGATTGAATTAGAGGGCCGCTCTGTCTTCAGCACTGCGCGCAGCATCAACCTTGCGCCGGAAGCCCGCGGCATCGGATTCGTTTTTCAAACGGCCCGTCTTCTGCCGCACCTCTCTGTCGAAGACAATATTCGTTTTCCTCAGACGGCCGGCAGGCGCAGACCGCGAGTTGATTTCGCAGAAGTGGTGGAGATCCTTGGCCTTGAACGGCTTCTCCATCGTCATCCTGGCAGCCTTTCCGGCGGTGAAGGACAGCGCGTTGCACTGGCTCGCGCACTGATGGGAACTGAATCGCTTCTCATACTCGATGAGCCGCTTTCGAGCCTTGATCCTGAGCGCCGCAGTCTGCTGATGGGCTTCATCGAACGTGCCGCACAAACGCTCGATGTTCCGATTCTTTATATCACCCATTCTGAAGAGGAGATGCGGCGGCTCGCCCGACGCGCATTTCTTCTTCAATCTGGTCGTTTGCGAGAAATGGATCTCCGCACGGCCGCTTCCCATAATTAGAGGAGTTCACAGACAATGAAGCTGTTCACATCTACATTGATCACTGCCGCTGCCGCCCTGACCCTTGCCGGCGCAGCACAAGCCCAGGTCACCGTCACGACAGGCGGCGGCTATATCAAAATGGTTGAGGCACTGACCGCCCAATATGAAAAAGACACCGGCGCAAAAGTTGAAAAGGCTTTCGGCGGCAACATCGGTCAGATGCTCGCTCAGGTTGAAAGCGGCAGTCCGGTTACAGTCGTTATTTCGGATGCTACGAGTCTCAAAAAATTCACAAACGCACTGAATGCTGATGCCGGCGTCCGTTTGGGCGATACGCCGCTGATCCTCATTTGGCGCAAAGGCCTGACGCTCGCATCACCCGAAGATCTGACCAGCGATGCCGTCAAACGCGTGGCGATGCCCGACCCGAAGGCCGCAGTCTACGGACGCGCAGCCAAGGAATACCTCGATGGTTCCGGACTTGCAGAAAAAATCGCTGGGAAGCTCAATGTGGTTTCAATGGTGCCTCAGGTGATGTCCTATGTCTCCCGCGCAGAGATGGATGCGGGCTTTGTCAATCTCCTCGCAGCTCGTCAAGGCAAAGACAAGATCGGCGGCTTTGTCGCTGTGAAAGAAGGTTATGAACCTATTCGCATGACTGCTCAGCCGGTAAAAGGCGCAGCGGGCGAAGCCGATGACGTCAAAGCGTTTTTAACCTGGCTGGGGAGCCCCAAAGCCGACGCGGTGCTCGAGAAGTTTGGTGTTTCTCGTTAATCCCTTCGTTAGGCTTAATGCCTCCTTGAGAGGGAGACCGAAATCGTGACAGAAAGCTGGCTCTCGGCACTGAAGTCGCCGGAACTTATTTTTGCCGTCATGCTCACGGCAAAAACCTGCCTGGTGGCGGGAGCCGGATTTCTCGTGCTTGCACCCCCGCTCGCTTGGCTCTTCGCCCGGCGAGAAGGCGTTGGCGTGCGGGCACTGAGCTTTTTCGTTACCTTGCCGCTTGTCTTTCCGCCTGTTGCATTAGGCTACCTTCTGCTGCTACTCATCGGACGGAGCGGCCCGTTGGGCGGCATGCTCGATGCGGTCGGCATTTCAATCGTCTTCACGCCTTGGGCGGTCTATCTGGCTGCCTTCATCGCGGGGCTGCCGCTCGTCATTCGCCCGATTCAGGGAGCGCTTGCAAGCGAACAGCTCAAAGCGCTTGAATTTGCTGCGCGCGTGCACGGCGCACCGCCGCTCACCGTCTACCGCAAAGTTACTCTGCCGCTTGTACGCGGCCAGATTCTCTCCGGGCTGCTGCTCGGCATTTCTCGCGCAAGCGGAGAAGTGGGCATCACGATGATGGTAGGCGGGAACATTTCCGACCGCACCAATACACTCTCGCTTGAGATTTGGAATGCGGTTTCACGAGCAGACTTTGATGTTGCGACCACGCTCTGCCTGCTGCTTTCAGCCTTCACGCTTTTAATTTTTATCGTGCTCGACCGTCTGCAGCGCCGCGCCGGCGCACTTTAAAGCGGTCCTAGGGCCTTTCAGCAGCGTCCGCGAAAGCTTTGTTTCGCGGATGCTGAAATGTAAACGACTGATTTTAATCACCGGCCCCCAAAGCCTTAAGCGACTCCAGCACGGATTCCTTCGTCAGCTTCTCCGCTTTGGCCAGCTGATCGGCGGACAGTTCGTGGCGCAGCACGCGGGCATCTGCCGCTGCATTGCGGTCTGGAGCATAGTTTTTTTGAGCCTGTGAAGCAGCGCGCATCAGTACATACGCCGCTGCCGGATCCTTATCCACGCCGTCCCCCGTCATCAGAAGCTGAGCCAATGCACGCTGAGCACCGGGGAAGCCTCCGTTGGCTCCGCGCCAGTACCATTTAGCCGCTTCCTTGAAGTCAACCTCCTGGCCGTTGCCCTGAGCAAAATAATCTCCAATGTTGCGCATGGCTTCCGAACTGCCGTGCTTGGCGGCCACACGGTCCCAAATCAGCGCCTGACGCGGATCGAGTTTGACGCCGAGACCGGCACGATAGGCCGAGGCAAGCGCAAGCTGGCAGTCAACATCACCGAGATAGGCGCCTTTTTCCCACCAGGCGGTAGCGCTGAGCGGCTGACGGTGCGTACCAAGTCCCTGATTGAGCATGTCACCCAAGTAGTACATCGCCCTGGGGTTGTCCTTTGCTGCTTCCTTTTGGAAAAGCTTCGTCGCCTCAGCGTATCTCTGCGCTTCAAGAAGCTTGACGCCGTCTTCAATGGGGCCGGCAGCAGCCAGCGCAGGAACCATTAAAAGCGAAGAACAAAGTGCGGCACTCAAAGCAGCACGGGCGAAATTCTGGGTCATCAAGATGCTCCTTAATACGATCGGCGGCACGCTTGCCCATTTGAGGCCATATGCCGCTCATTTTCTTCTGCACGCCAATCTAGCAAGTCAACCTTAAGCGGATCTGCTCTCGGAAGACCTTCCGTCGGCAAGCAGCACCGGCTCATGACCGCGGGGTACAGTCGGCATCTTTTCATCTGTCACAGGCAAACGCTCGATGAGTTCAGCAACAGGCTGATCAATCATCGGATCACGCAGGAACTCGCGGTACCATGCGAAAAGCGGGCCCTCCGGTTTATTGACATTCGGCTGGGCCGGTTGAACCAGACCATTGCAGGGATCAATCAGCAGCACGGCAAAGGCA
>UMHL01009866.1_pt1 | contig 13838 bp, 10 predicted proteins | sample 1965551 | NCBI WGS metagenome assembly UMHL01 (sample SAMEA4836100, study PRJEB28245) | human gut metagenome | biome: gut microbiome; material: fecal sample | place: Denmark | collected 2008 | reverse complement strand
ATCTGTCGGATGCAGCAAAGGAAGCCGTGAGTGCAATCGAAGAGGAACGCTGTGCAGCCCGCAAACAGGAGATCGTAGATGAGGCAAATGAAAAGCTTGCTGATTCGGAGAAGACAGTGAATGAAAAATCGCAGGAACTGGAGAATGCGAAAAAAGAGCTGGAGAGTGGGAAAAGCAAGGCAGCCGAAGAACTGGAAAAAGCAAAGCAGCAGCTTACGGATGGAGAAGCAGAGCTTGCGGATGCAAAGCAGCAGATCGCAGACGGCGAGACACAGCTTGCAGATGCAAAAGCGCAGCTGAATGAGAAGCAGGCACAGCTTGATTCGGTGGAGGCACAGTATGAATCCGGAAAAGCACAGTTGGATCAGAAAGAACAGGAGCTTGCAGATGCGGAACAGGCTTATCTGAGCAATTACTCGAAATATATGCCGATCATTACGGCGGGGAAGGAACAGATTCCAGCAGGAAAGTCACAGATCGCTGATGGGAAGAAACGGTTGGACGAGGAACTTGCACCGCTTAATCGGCTGAAAGACGAACTGGCTGGGATTGAAGATGAAATCAGCCAGTGTGATTCGGGGATTGCGGAATTGCAGAAGCAGCTGGACGGAATGGACAGCGATGTATATCAGGAATATGTAAAAATTCCAGAAGAAGACAGAAACGAAGAACAGCAGGCTTATGTAAATAAGTGGGAGAATTTAAACGCACAGCTTGCCGGTATACAGGCGCAGAAGACACAGCTTGAAACAGCAAAGAGCGGACTGTTAGCACAGGCAGGTTTTGCCACAGAAGCAGATCTGGATGCCCAGATCACCAGCCTGACTACGCAGCGAGATGAATTGGATAAAAAAGAGGCTGCACTTCTTGGACAGGAGCAGACACTTGCCGCACAGGAAGAAGAGCTGTTAAGTGCAGGCAGACAGATTACAGACGGCAAGAGCCAGATCGCGGCAGCCAGAACCCAGCTTGACAGTGCAAAATCACAGATTACAGATGGGAAGGCACAGATCCAGTCTGCATGGGCACTCCTGAATGAAAAAGAGGGCACTTTAAATGCAAGCAAAGCACAGCTTGCATCCGGTGAACAGGAGCTCGCGGATGGCCGGAGTGAATATGAGCAGGCAGCAAAAGAAGCGGAAGAACAGATTACGGACGGACAGGCAAAGATTACAGATGGAGAGAAGCAGCTGACGGATGCAAAGCAGCAGATCGCAGACGCAAAGGCTGAGATCAAAAAAATCGAAAATCCGAAGTGGTATGTGCAGACGAGAGAGGATGCACTGACGGAATATCAAGGATACGGAGATAATGCAGACCGCATGCGTTCTATTGGAAAAGTATTTCCGGTACTTTTCTTCCTGGTGGCAGCACTGATCAGTCTGACGACGATGACACGAATGGTAGAGGAGCAGAGAGTCCAGATCGGAACGATGAAGGCACTCGGTTACGGAAAAGCTGCAATTGCAGGGAAATACATTGGTTATGCTCTGATTGCAACGCTTGGCGGAAGTATTTTCGGAGTACTGGCCGGGGAAAAGATCCTGCCGTTTATCATTATTTATGCTTATATGATCCTGTATAAGCATCTGCCGGCGATCCTGGTACCGTACCATATGAGCTATGCACTCCAGGCTTCGGGAATCGCAGTTGCCTGCACACTGATCGCTACGATCGCATCCTGCTACAAAGAGCTGGCAGCAGAACCGGCAGAGCTGATGCGTCCGGCAGCACCGAAGCAGGGGAAGCGGATTCTTCTGGAGCGGATCGGAATTATCTGGAAGCATCTGAATTTTACATGGAAATCGACCGTGCGGAATCTGATCCGGTATAAGAAGCGATTCTTTATGACCATTTTCGGAATCGGAGGCTGTATGGCACTGATGGTAGTCGGATTCGGACTGAAGGACTGTATCTATGAGATCGTCAGCCTGCAGTATGAGAAGGTGCAGTTCTATGATGCGGCAACCTACATGAGTGACGACATATCCGAAGAGAACAGACAACAGCTCCATGATTATCTGGATCAGAATGCAGATATAAAAGAGACGATCGAAGCGCGGATGCAGAAGACCGATGTAAAATCTGCATCCGGTAAAAAGACACTTTATCTGATGGTGCCATCGGATAATGAAAAGATTGAGGACTTTTTAAGCTTCCACAGCAGGACCAATAAGGATGAGGTTTATTCACTGAAAAAAGACGAAGTGATTCTGACTGAGAAAATGGCATCCCTTCTGAATGTAAAGGTGGGAGATGAGCTTACGATCGAGGACGAGGACAGGGGAGACCAGACGGTGACGGTTGGCGCCATCTGCGAGAACTATATGAGCCATTACCTGTATCTGTCACCGGAAAAATACGAGGAATTATATGGTGTACCGGCAGAATATAACACGATCATCTACAGTGTAAAGGACGGAAAGGATGATCAGATCGAGAAGATCGGAACAAAGCTTCTGTCGATGGATGGAGTACTGAATGTAAGTTATACCAGCAGTATTGAAGGAAGGCTGGATGACATGCTGCGAAGCCTGAATCTGGTCATCGTGGTACTGATCGTATCTGCCGGAATGCTGGCATTTGTGGTACTGTACAATCTGAACAATATCAACATCACCGAGCGTCAGAGAGAGCTTGCAACCTTGAAGGTTCTGGGATTCTACGACGGAGAGGTTGCCTCTTATGTATACAGAGAGAATATCCTGCTGACGATCATTGGATCGGTTGTGGGTATGGTGCTTGGTAATCTGCTTCACCGGTATATCATCCTGACGGTTGAGGTGGAAGAAGCGATGTTCGGACGTCAGATACACTGGCAGAGTTATCTGTACAGTTTCTTGTTTACTGTAGCATTTTCTTTATTTGTAAACTGGGTAATGTTCTACAAGCTGAAGAAGATCGATATGGTGGAATCTTTGAAGAGCGTGGAGTAAAAGCTTTTGCAAGTGTATGTCAAAGATTTCTTATAGACGGTACACAAAGAATCGGAAAATATATTTCACAGAAAGTTTATATTCTTCACAGAATTATTAGCACTCTTGTCAAAAGAGTGCTAATTTTCTATTGACATTTAGAAATCAGGGTATTAAGATATTTCATAGACAGAAAAATACGGTATTTGAAACCGTAAAAAGATAGAATATGAAATTTAGGAGTGATAAAAATGGCAGCAAAAAAAGGTAGTCTTTCAATCAGCAGCGAAAATATTTTCCCGATTATCAAGAAATGGGTATATTCTGATCATGATATTTTCGCAAGAGAGCTTGTTTCCAATGGATGCGACGCGATCACAAAATTAAAGAAGCTGGACATGATGGGAGAATATACACTTCCGGATGATTATAAAGGAAAGATCCAGGTTATTGTAAACCCGGAAGAGAAGACTTTGAAATTCATCGATAATGGTCTTGGTATGACTGCTGATGAAGTAGAAGAATATATCACACAGATCGCATTTTCAGGAGCAACCGAATTCCTGAACAAATACAAAGATAAGACAACAGAGGACGATATGATCGGACACTTTGGTCTTGGATTCTACTCTGCCTTCATGGTAGCTGATGAAGTTCATATTGATACCCTTTCTTATAAAGAAGGTGCAAAACCGGTACACTGGGTAAGTGAAGGCGGTACAGAGTATGAGATGGAAGAAGGGGATAAAGAGGAAGTTGGTTCTGAAATCACCTTATTCCTGAACGAAGATTGTGTAGAATTTTCAAATGAATACAGAATCCGCGAAGTCCTTGAGAAATACTGTTCATTCATGCCGGTAGAGATTTTTGTATCCAAAGCAAATGCAGAACCGGAATATGAGACGATCCCGGAGGATGAAGTCCTGGATACCGATACGGTTGTTGAACATATCCATGAAGACGCCAAGATGGAAGAAAAAGAAAATGAGAACGGTGAAAAAGAAATGGTTGAAGTTTCACCGGCATCCGACAAAGCAAAGATCGTGAAACGCCCGGTATTGATCAGTGATCCGGCGCCGCTGTGGACAAAGCATCCAAACGAATGCAGCAAAGAAGATTATATTGATTTCTACCGGAAAGTATTTATGGATTACAAAGAACCTCTGTTCTGGATTCATCTGAACATGGATTATCCATTCAACTTAAAGGGTATCCTGTACTTCCCTAAGATCAATACCGAATACGATTCCATTGAAGGAACCATCAAATTGTACAACAATCAGGTATTTATCGCAGACAATATCAAAGAAGTTATTCCAGAATTCCTGATGGTATTAAAAGGAGTCATTGATTGTCCGGATCTGCCGCTTAACGTATCACGAAGCGCACTGCAGAATGATGGATTCGTACAGAAGATCTCCGAATACATTTCCAAGAAAGTTGCTGACAAGCTTTCAGGAATGTGCAAGACAGATAAAGAAAACTATGAGAAATACTGGGATGACATCAGCCCATTTATCAAATTCGGCTGCCTGAAAGATGAAAAATTCTGCGAGAAGATGAGCGATTATGTTCTGTTCAAGAACCTGGATCACAAGTATATGACACTCAAAGAATGCATCGAAAAAAATGGCGGAAAAGCAGAACCGGAGGAAAAGACTGAGGGTGAAAATGCAGAGCAGTCAGCAGAAAAGAAAGAAACAGAGAAGACAACAATCTACTATGTAACAGATGAACAGCAGCAGAGCCAGTATATCAATATGTTCAAAAAAGAGGGACTGGACGCAGTGATCTTGTCACATAATATTGATTCTCCATTTATTACACAGATGGAGCAGAAGAACGAACATATCAAGTTCCAGAGAATCGATGCAGATCTGACTGATCACTTCAAAGAAGATGTATCTGAAGAAGAAAAAGAAGCATTCAAAGAAAAAACTGACAGTCTGGTCGAAATCTTCCGCAAAGCACTTGGCAATGACAAACTGGAAGTAAAAGTGGAAAAGATGAAAGATGAAAATGTGGCATCTATGATTACACTTTCCGAAGAATCACGCCGTATGCAGGAAATGATGAAGATGTATGGAATGTCAGGCATGGATCCGTCTATGTTCGGAACCAATGCAACCCTGATCCTGAATGCAAATCATCCGCTGGTAGAATATGTTGTAGCACATAAAGATGGCGAAAATACAGAAATGTTCTGCCATCAGTTATATGACCTGGCAATGCTGGCACACAAGCCACTCAGCCCGGAAGAGATGACAGAATTTGTGAAACGCAGTAATGAAATTATGATGAAACTGGCAAAATAATCTTGCTGTAGATACCCGGAAAAGCCTGAACCATTCAGATTCCCATTTTCGCTTATGCGAAAAGGTCTGAATGGTCAGGCTTTTTTGCTGTATTTGGAAATACTTTTCACAAAGTGTTGGTGAACTTCCTGGTCTTTTATAGTATAATATAACAAAAGAGAGGCGGTGGATACGATGAAGAATTATTCAAAGGATATAAGCAGACAATATCATATTCAGGTGGCCAACGGGGAAGTCGGCCGTTATGTCATTCTCCCGGGAGATCCAAAGCGCTGCAAAAAAATAGCACAGTATTTTGAAGATCCGGTGATGATTGCGGATAACCGGGAATTTATCACTTATACAGGAACTTTAGATGGCGTAAAGGTAAGTGTCACATCTACCGGAATTGGGGGACCATCAGCAGCAATTGCGATGGAAGAATTAGCCAGATGTGGAGCTGATACGTTTGTACGGATTGGAACCTGCGGTGGGATACAGCCGGAAGTAAAAAGTGGGGATATAGTAGTTGCTACGGGTGCCGTCAGAATGGAAGGGACTAGCAAAGAATATGCGCCGATCGAATATCCGGCAGTGGCAGACCTTATGGTGGTGAACGCACTGGTCAGTGCTGCGAAGGAAAAGGACTGTGAATTTTATACCGGAGTGGTACAGTCAAAAGATGCATTTTACGGACAGCATGAGCCGGAGATGATGCCGGCAGGTTATGAACTGATCAATAAATGGGAAGCCTGGAAGAAACTGGGATGTCTGGCATCAGAGATGGAGACGGCAGCACTTTACATTGTGGCAGCAAAGCTTCATGTACGCGTGGGTGCGTGTTTCCTTGTAATGGCAAATCAGGAAAGAGAAAAACTGGGACTTGAAAATCCGGTAGTACATGATACAGATATGGCAGTACAGGTGGCAGTGGAAGCCATCAGAAAGTTGATCAAAGAGGATCGGTAAATGAAAGAAACAATATATAAACGAATCTTTGTGATCGTTCTGGATTCGCTCGGAATTGGTGCAATGCCTGATTCTGAGAAATTCGGTGACAGGGATGTAGATACATTTGGTCATATTTTAGACAGAATGGGAACACTGGAGATTCCAAATCTTCAGAAGCTTGGTATGCTGAATCTGCATACCGGGGGAAAGATGTATGGAATCGAGAATCCGGTTGGAAAAATTACCAGACTGAAAGAGGCGAGTAACGGAAAAGATACGATGACCGGACACTGGGAAATGATGGGAATTTATACAGAAAAACCATTTAAAACCTTTACCGAACATGGATTTCCACCGGAACTGATCGCAGAACTGGAAAAACGTTGCGGGAAAAAAGTGATTGGAAACCGTAGTGAGAGCGGAACAAAGATCATTGAAGAACTTGGGGAAGAAGAAATTGAAACAGGTGCAATGATTGTCTATACCTCTGCGGATTCTGTATTGCAGATTTGTGGAAATGAAGAGACATTTGATCTGGCAAATCTGTACCGGTGTTGTGAGATCGCAAGAGAGATCACGATGAAGGATGAATGGCGCGTGGGACGAGTCATTGCAAGACCGTATGTAGGAAAGAAAAAAGGTGAATTTAAAAGAACCAGCAACCGCAGGGATTATGCACTTGAGCCGACCGGAAAGACTGCACTTGACGCACTGAAAGATGCGGGAAAGGATGTGATCGCAGTCGGAAAGATCCATGATATCTTTTGCGGGGAAGGAATCACAGAATCGTATCATTCCAACAGTTCCGTGCATGGAATGGAGCAGACCATTGAGATTTGCAAAAAAGATTTTGACGGACTGTGCTTTGTAAATCTGGTTGATTTTGATGCACAGTGGGGACACCGGCGCGATCCGGTTGGCTACGGACATGAGATTGAGAGATTTGATAAAAATCTTGGAATTTTGCTGGATGATCTGCGGGAGGATGATCTTCTTATTATTACCGCCGATCATGGAAACGATCCGACCTACACAGGAACCGATCATACACGGGAATATGTACCGTTTTTGGCGTATTCCAAAAAGATGGATGAGGGTGGCGTGATTATGGAGGAAAATACCTTTGCGGTGATCGGGGCAACGGTCACAGATAATTTTGGTGTAAAAATGCCGGAAGGAACGATCGGGCATTCGATTCTGAATGAACTTATTTAGCAAGAAAAAGCAGGAAAAAAGAGAATGAAAAAAGAACAAATTAAAAAAATGATAGAAATCGCGCTTTCTCAGCTTGCATATTCTTATACCCCTTATTCTGACTTTAAAGTGGGAGCTGCGCTGCTTGGAAAGAATGGACGGATATATACGGGATGCAATATTGAAAATGCGGCTTATACACCGACAAACTGTGCGGAGCGTACCGCATTTTTCAAGGCAGTCAGCGAAGGAGTAAAAGAATTTGATGCAATCTGTATTGTAGGGGGAAAGGGCGGTGTTGTGACAGAGTATGCACCGCCGTGCGGAGTATGCAGGCAGGTCATGATGGAATTCTGCGATCCGGAGACATTTCAGATCATTCTTGCAGTAGATGCAAAGCATTATGATATCTATACCTTGAAAGAAATGTTGCCAAAAGGTTTCGGACCATCCAATCTTACAGAATGAGAAAGGACTCTGACTCTAAAAGAAGATTTTTGAAGAAAAGGAAAAAGAGAAGGAATGAAAAATGACACAGGAAACCTTGAAAGAATTACCAAAGATTGAGCTTCACTGTCATCTGGACGGTTCTCTTAGCAGACCATTTATTGAAAAAAGGCTTGGAAGAACTGTAAGACCTGAAGAACTCAGTGTTTCAGAAAACTGTACAAGTCTGAATGAATATCTGGAAAAATTTGACCTTCCCGGCAGATGTATTATGGATGAAGAGGGACTTTCCGGAGCTGCGTATGATCTGCTCTCCCAGATGAACGAAGAAAATGTCTGTTATGCGGAGATCCGTTTTGCTCCACTTCTGTCAGAGACAAAAAAGATGGACAGCCGGAAGGTGATCGAAGCAGTAATCAGCGGAATGGAGCAGGGGAAAAAAGATTTTGGAATCGAGTATGGTGTGATCGTCTGTGCAATGCGGCATCACAGCACTGAGGATAATATGCGGATGATCAAGACGGCAAGAGAATATCTGGGATCCGGAGTTTGTGCAGCAGATCTTGCAGGAGCAGAAGCATTGTATCCGATGTCTGAATTTATGGATATTTTTACAGAGACAAAGAAGATGGGAATGCCATTTACACTCCATGCCGGAGAATGTGGAAATCCACAGAATGTCATAGATTCGATAAACGTGGGAGCTGGAAGGATCGGGCATGGGATCGCGATGCGTGGCAACCAGGAGATCCGGAAAATGGCAAAAAAAGCAGGTATTGGTATCGAGATGTGTCCGATCAGCAATTTACAGACCAAATCTGTAAACAGCATGGCGGAATATCCGATGCGGGAATTTCTGGATGCAGGCTTAAAAGTATCGGTCAACACAGATAACCGAACGGTGAGTAACACCAGCCTTACGAAAGAACTGGAATTTATTCAGAAAAATTATGGAATTCGGGACGAAGAAATCCTTCAGATGATGAAAAATGCAATTGATACTGCATTTGCCGATGATTCTATAAAAGATAAAATTTGCAAAATGCTGAAATAAAGAAACTACAAACAGAGAGGATTGACTCTGAAGAATAATAGAAAAGAGGAATTCTGTATGAGCAATGAAATTTATGAAAAGCTGGAAATATGCCGGAAAAGCATTCTCCAAAAAACGAATTTTAAACCGGAAGTGGCAGTGATTCTGGGCTCCGGTCTTGGCGAATACGCATCAAAAATCAAGATAGAACAGATCATTCCATATACAGAAATTGAAGGTTTTCCGGTGTCGACAGTTGTGGGACATAAAGGACAATTTGTATTTGGTTATGTAAAAGAAGTTCCGGTTGTGATCATGCAGGGACGTGTGCATTATTATGAAGGGTATCCGGTAACAGATGTGGTGCTTCCGGTGCGGCTGATGGGAATGTTAGGCGCAAAGAAGCTGATTCTTACCAATGCATCAGGCGGAATCAATACCGGATTCCATCCGGGCGATCTCATGCTCATCACAGACCAGATTATGAGTGGAATCCCTAATCCACTGATCGGTGCCAATGTCGAAGAACTTGGAACCCGTTTCCCGGATATGAGTGAAGCCTATAGTGAACGGATGCAGCAGATCATAAAGAAAGAAGCCCAAAAACTCGGCATTCCTCTGAAAGAAGGTGTATACCTTCAGCTTACCGGTCCATCTTATGAAACTCCGGCAGAAATCCGTATGTACCGCACCTGTGGGGCTGATGCCGTAGGCATGAGCACCGCCTGCGAGACGATCGCTGCCCGCCACATGGGAATCGAAGTCTGTGGCATCTCCTGTATCACCAACCTCGCCGCCGGCATGACATCACAACATCTGAACCATCAGGAAGTTCAACAAACCGCCGACCGGGTGGCTGAGCAATTCCAGGAATTACTGACAGCAATCATTACCCACATATAAGAAACGGAACATATAACTGAATTTACCCAGAACCAGGTCCAAGGTTCCGGATTTTCCGGAACCCGCCGACCGTCTTCTTGCAATTCCGAGTTGAGGCATTGTGTAAGAATTTTGTCAACGAGGTCATTAACGGTAGAAAGACAAAGAGCATAAAATACCGCATACAGTATTTTATGCTCTTTGTCTCATCACTATTTTCAAAATTTTACTCAACCTCAAACGGAATCTCGTACTTCGCAAAAATCCGTTGCGCCATCTTGTCCCATGCCTGCTCCAGTGATTTGTCCAGCGTGAACAGGTTCATAGATGTTCCTGTCGTACAGCTAAGTTTTGTCCCATCATATTTAAAATTCAGGTACAGTCCCTGCACATCTGCCGGAGCAAATGAAAGATGTTCCTGTTCGAGAAGCCGTGCAATATTCGGTGCTGACATAGAAAGAACAAAATGAAATCCCAGCGGAGTACGCTTTCCTTTGATCAGAGAAAGACAAAACTCGCGAAGTTCTTTCCAGAGAGCATATTCCCGGTCATCCAGAGCTTCTTTTTCTTCAGTACTGAAGAAATCTTTTTTCAGTCGTCCGTTAAATTGAAAGGTATTAAAAGTTGTGATATCTCCTTCAATAAATAAAAAGGAATCAAATGCAGGATGCAGTAAAAGTGCGTTCATGCATTTTTTTGTATCCAGAGAAAAAATAAGCATAGACTTCCTCCCGTCATCAGTGTAATAGTATCAGTATAGCATAAATCTTGAGATATGCATAAGAATTTGATACAATACGGGAAAGAAAAAGGATGGATAACAAGATGAAAATAGAATTAAACCGGGATCAGATCAAATACATTGCAGTGTTTACTATGCTGCTCAATCACGTTGCAAATATATTTCTACAACCAGGAATCTTTGCCTGCGAAGCGCTAAAGGATATCGGTTATTTTACAGCACCGGTCATGTGCTGGTTTTTGGTTGAAGGATACCGTTGTACAAGGTCAGTAAAAAAATATGCTGGAAGACTGCTGATCTTTGCTGTCATTTCACAGCTTCCGTATTATCTGGCATTTGCGCGGAATCATCTGGCACCGTGGTATACTTTAAATATGATATTTACACTTTTTCTGTGTCTGTGTCTGATGATCGCAGAGGAAAAAATATCAGATCCGGGAAAGAAAAGTCTGGTTGTACTGGGAATTATAGCAGTAAGCAGTATCTGTGACTGGGCAATTCTGGCTCCATTGTATACGCTTTGGTTTTACCGGGCAGGAGAGGATCCAAAGCGCCGGAAAAAGGCTTTTTTTATTGCAGCACTTGTTCTGGGGATTACGGTGACAGCAGAACTTCCGGGAGCTGCAGGAATCGCAGCGGGAGCAGGGGCAATGATTGCAGTACTGGCAGCGGGAGGCTGTGTTTTGGTATTTTATAACGGAAAAAAATCACAGAAACATTTTCTTGTGAAAAAGTATTTTTTTTACGTGTTTTACCCTGCACATTTGGTGATTTTGGCATTATTAAAGATTTGACTTTTATAATAGAAGAAAGTAAAATAAATAAGTTAGAGTATTTATCACATGATTCAATGAAAATGGAACTCATATTTTAATAAAAGATAGGATGCATAGCATGAAGAAAAGAACGATGGAGAAAGAACATCAGGCAGAAGAAAGAAGAAAAAAAATTCTGATGGAAATTGCAGGAACGGTTGTTGTACTGACTGTAATCGTAAGTATTGGTCTTTCGCATCTTGGAACAGATAAGGTGAATACATCAGCAGGAGTAAAAGCAATCAAGAAGCTGGAAAAAGCAGATGTATCTGAGGTGGAGACCAAAATTTCAAATATTGAGAAAGAAGAAAAACAGGCGACAGAGGACTGGCAGAACCGTCCGTTGTCCGAAAAATTTGCGCATGCGGTGATTCTCGGAGATTCGATCACAACCGGTTTTACCGTATATGATGTGCTTGATACTTCTAAGGTTGTAGCGGAAAAAGGAATGCACCTTGATCAGACCGGTGATCTGATCAGGACAGCAGCAGAGTTAAAGCCGGAAGTCCTCTTTCTGGCACTTGGACTGAATGACATTTCCGGAACAGATGGAGATACAGATGCATTTATTGAAAAATACAAAGCGGTACTTGCAAATGTGCGTGAGCAGATGCCCGATGCAGTGCTCTATATCAACTGTGTTCTTCCTGTTTCCGCTCAAAAAGAAGAAGAAGAGCCGGTTTATGCCAAGATTCCGGATTATAATACCGCACTTAAAGCAATGTGTGATGAAGAAGGAATTACATTTATCGATAATACAGAGATCGTAAAAGATGAGTATTATGAGCAGGATGGCGAGCATATGAAGGCGGAGTATTATCCAATCTGGGCAGAACATATGGCGGAGGTGGCCGGAATATGACAAAGAAAAAAGGGGAATTTACAGTTCTGCGTAATATCAGAGCTGGGATGGTAATTATTTTGCTTATCTATATCGGTCTGATCTTTCAGTCTAAGGGAGACAGCGATACACCGTTTGCAGATGTACAAAAAGCGGTTGTGGATACGGCAGATGACAAGAACATGACACTTGCCGGAACCCAGGAGATCAAGAGATTCTATGGGATCAATCCAAAGGATTATGAAGATATAACACTGTATTATACGAATGAAACAATGGGAGTCAACGAGCTCCTTCTGGTGAAAACAAAGGACGAGAATGAGGCAGAGGCAGTTGAGAAAGCCGCAGAACAGCGAAAAAAGACACAGCTCGATAATTTTGAAGGATATGGGGCCGAGCAGGTAAAGCTTCTGGATGCTTCGATCATTAAGACGAAAGGTACATACGTGCTTTTTGTTATTTCACCAAAAGCTGAAACTGTAGAAAAGGCGTTTACAAAGAGCCTGAAGTAGATAAAAGGAAACGAAAAAGTTATGTTATTTAGTAGTCTGGTATTTTTGTTTACATTTTTGCCAATTACACTGTTGGTATATTATTTGGTGCCGCGTAAGGTAAAAAATGTGGTACTTTTGATCGCTTCCCTCATATTTTATGCGTGGGGAGAGCCGGTCTATATCTTCCTGATGCTGATTTCCATTCTGTTCAATTATTTTTGCGGAATGGACATTGCATTAAAAGCAGGAAGAAAATCGCAGGTGCGCAGTCTGATCTTTACGATCGTTGTAAACCTGTTTATTCTTGGATTTTTCAAATATTACGGATTTATCGTAACAAATTTAAATGCGATCCTTCCGTTCTATATTCCATATAGAAAACTGGAGCTCCCAATCGGAATTTCTTTCTATACTTTCCAGACATTGTCTTACATCATTGATGTATATAGGGGAAATGTAGACGTACAGGTAAATCTGATTGATTTCGGAACCTATGTTACAATGTTCCCACAGCTGATCGCAGGTCCGATCGTACAGTATGCAGATGTGGAGAGACAACTGCGTGAAAGAAAGGAATCACTGACGAAGTTTGGATACGGTGCCTGGTTCTTTGTGATGGGACTGGCAAAGAAGGTGCTTTTGGCGAATACGATTGGTTCGATTTATGAAAATATCGCGGCGATGGATGGAATGTCAGTAGTGACTGCATGGCTTGGATGTCTTGCCTACACTTTCCAGATTTATTTCGATTTCAGCGGTTATTCGGACATGGCAGTCGGACTTGGAAAGATGTTCGGATTTGAGTTTATGCAGAACTTCAATTATCCGTATATTTCCAAAAGTGTTACCGAGTTCTGGAGAAGATGGCATATTTCGCTGGGATCATGGTTCCGCGAGTATGTGTATATTCCGCTTGGAGGAAACAGGGTAACGGTTCCGCGGCATTTACTGAATCTTCTGATCGTATGGTTCCTGACCGGTCTCTGGCACGGGGCAAGCTGGAACTTTGTAGTATGGGGGCTCTTCTACGGAGTGATCCTCATTACTGAAAAATATTTTACAGGAAAAATACTTGCAAAGCTGCCGGAGGCAGTCCAGACACTTTACACAATGATTCTGGTCATGCTCGGCTGGGTACTGTTCTTCAGCCCGACACTCGGAAGCGCACTTACCTGGATCGGCAATATGTTCGGGCAGGGTGCAACCGGATTTATGGACAGCCAGGCATTG
>UMHL01035695.1_pt1 | contig 13883 bp, 10 predicted proteins | sample 1965551 | NCBI WGS metagenome assembly UMHL01 (sample SAMEA4836100, study PRJEB28245) | human gut metagenome | biome: gut microbiome; material: fecal sample | place: Denmark | collected 2008 | reverse complement strand
CGTCACTGACATAGATGTTCCAGATTCCTGGTGCCGGATTTTGAAATCTCATAACGATAACTGGAGCTCCTGCAGATGTATCTACCGTAAAGTATTCTACGATCAGCCTTGTTTTTTCTAATAAAAATGTTACATATCTTTGCCCGCTTAACCCGCCTTGTATCCTACCTGTTTTCTGTCCTGATGGTGACTCAATATCTACATAATAGCGGTTCGGAGCTAATCCCCATAGTTCCATTGCAAATCCATACTCTGATTCTCCAACTTTGACTTCTACTTTTTCATCATTTTGTGAAACCTGACCACTGTAATGATGTCTTGCCTGCCCCTCATTTCCAGCGCTTGTAACAACTGCGACTCCCCGAAGCATCGCTCTGCCTGACAGATACTGGTCTAATGGTCCTGTTCCAAGATGAGATGCCAGGTTGGTGCCAATGCCTAAGAATATGACGATCGGTCTTTGCAACTGTTCTGCAATATGATCGATATAGTGAACTGCCAGCATGATGTCTGTTTCTGCATATGCTTCGTATTTTGGATCAATACAGTAATATTCTTTCAAATAGTCTTTTGCTTTTCTTAATTTCACTACGATCAATCCTGCATTCGGAGCAATTCCTGAAAATCCTGTTTCGTTATCCTCATTTCCAGCAATTAAACCTGCTAAAAAAGTACCATGTCCGGATTCATCCTTCGATGGTACTTTCTGCTGTGGCACGTCGCTTTTCAGTGCCTCTTCTATTTGTTCTTTTGTATATTCTGTCCCATATCCCAGAAATGTATCTTCTGGGTCACCTTCTATTGTCTGATCCCAGAGAGAATATATCTTACTGCTGCCATCTTCATAGCGAAATGCTGGATGTTCATAGTCGATCCCTGTATCGATCATTCCAACTAAAACACCATTTCCATAAAGATCCAAGGTACTCCTTCTGACTTGCGCTACTCCGACATCTTCTAACATCTGTGTGTCCATCAGACCGAAACAACGTGGAATCGTATTATATGGATAATTTTGTCCATATATGGATGTCCGTCCGTTCTTTTTTACATATGCGATCGCGAATCTCTGATCGATCACTGTAATACATTCTGTGTTGAATTCTTCTTTTACATAGTCAAGTACTCCGCTGTATTCCCCGATAAATTCAAAATAATCATTACTCTGAGCTGCATTTTCACATGGCATAGAAATACCTCAGGTTTTTTATAGTTTATGCACCCAATTTCCATCTGTTAATCTATGTGTATGATACAATTTATGAAAATTAATTTAAATACGCTCCGTAATAAGTCCCTTCTGATAAGCCCATAATAACTGTTCGAGATCTGCCACTTTCTCCTGCAGTGCCTTGCCATTATCAGTATCCATAACACATTTACGTTTCGTTACCTTATTAATAACGATCGTATCTGAATGGATATCTGTTTCCTCTCTGATCGCTATAGTTCTTGATACAAATGGTTCGTGTGCTACGAGTTTTAATCCGTAAGAATTAGACACTAAGGTATAACCTGCGATGCCTGTTGTCTTCTGATATGCTTTCGAGAATCCACCATCAATGACAAATAGCTTTCCTCCACATTTGATCGGGCTTTCGCCTTTCTTTACTGCTACTGGCATATGCCCGTTTACAATCTTGCCTGTCGATGTATCTAATCCAAATTCTTCTAAGATCTGGTTGATCACTGCTTCATTTTCATACCACTGATAGTAATAATCTTTCTTTTCTTTCTTAAGATCTGCATCATCCAAGAAATAGCGCTCAAACGTTGCCATCTTTGCTTTTCCGTAGACTGGTGAGTTTTCATTTGACCAGATGAACCACATGATGTCCTGTCCGTATTTTCTGGCTTTCATGTCTTTTTCCTCATAATAGCCCTGTCTTGCCAGATGTTCTAAAACATCATAAAGTTCTTTCCCTGCGTACTTTCTTCCTTCAATCTCTACTTCACGAAATGTTCCATCTTCGTTTAGTGGTACACAGCCATGATATAGAAGCATTCCATTGAATACCTTGTATAAGTGTCCTTTTGCAAATAAGAATCTTATATGTTCCTGAAGATAAGCACAGTATTTAAACACAGTTACCAGATGTTCCATCACATATTCTTCTTCTTTGGTCAATTTATATGGATCATTTGGATCGATCGTTGGAAAATTCTTATCTTTTAATTCATATTCTTTTCCATCTAATGTGATCGTTCCTTTTTCATAGTCGATCTTGTCTAATAGTAATCTTTGATCCATCAAAAAGTCTGGACGGCGTTTGATCAATTGACCTTCTACTTTAAACTGCATGATCGCAATGGCTTTGTGCATCTTCTTATTCAATTCTTCTTCTCGGATATTACTCTCGTCCACTTCTCCAGATGCATGGAATAATTCACATTCATCATCTTTGTAACACTCCAATGCAAATCTTGCCAGCGGGATCAGATTGATGCCATAACCATTTTCCAAAACATCCAGATTATTGTATCTTGCACAGATTCTTACAACATTACAAATACATGCGCGGTGCCCAGATGCAGCTCCCATCCATAAAATATCGTGATTTCCCCACTGAATATCAACATTCGCTGTCTTCATGATGCAGTCCATGATCCTGTGTGGACCAGATCCTCTATCGTAAATATCTCCGATCACATGCAGATGATCGATCGTCAGATCCTGGATCAGATGGGCCATCGCTGCAATAAACTGTCTGACCCTTCCTGTCATGATGATCGTCTCAAGAATCTGCTCTACATAGCGTTTCTTATCAGCTCTCCGGTGTTCTACCATCAATTCTTCCATCACATAGGCAAATTCTGGTGACATTGCTTTCCTTACTTTTGATCTTGTATATTTATTCCCGACTGATCTTGCAACATGAACCAGACGTACCATCGTATCATGCTGCCATTCAAGAAGGAAATTCTTTGGTAATTCTTCCTCCATTAAATCCATCTTCTGCTCCGGATAATAAATAACTGATGCCAGATTTTTCTTTTGCTTTGTTGTCAGTGTATTTCCAAATTCATCTTCAATCCTGCTTCGGATCGCTCCTGATCCATTCCTTATGATATGGCTGAATTTCTCATATTCGCCGTGAACATCAGAAACATAATGCTCTGTTCCTTTGGGAAGATGCAAGATTGCCTGAAGATTGATGATCTCTGTTGAAGCAGCTGCGACATTTGGATAACGCACTGCCAGTTCCTTTAGATACTTCATCTGGTCCATGAGAAGGCTCCCCTTTCGTTTACGCTTTTTTGATTGTTCTGTAATATTATAGCATTATTTTTCATACTTTCCCAATAACTTTCTTTCATTTTCCTTAATTATTATACTTTTATGAAAACAAGGCTGTTCTTTATGTTATACTGTAAACAGCCTAGGTAAAATCTATGTAAATTTCCATATTTACTGTCCTTGATCTTCACAGGCTACTTACAATAAGGAGGAGATTATGTTAAAAAAGAACAAAAGCATTGCACTGGTGATGATCTTAGCTTTATTGATCATCACATCTTCTTGTGCACCAAAAAACACACAGGCAGAAATTGATAAACCTGCCAAAACAAGTGCCTCTTGGGAGAGGAAACTTTGCAGATCAAAACTTGATATCATCAGTTCTTACGGTGATGATCAGGCATTTCACCCAAAAGTCTTAAACTTTGAAAAACCATGGAACGGCTATCGCTATTGGATGGCGTATACTCCATACCCAGGTGCCGATCAGCGAAAAGAAAATCCTCACGTCTGTGTTTCCAATGACAAGATTCATTGGAAGCCATTTGAAGGAGAGGGAAAAGCTGTTGCACTTGATCCATTGACCCCATTTGAAGACCCTGACAAACAGTATAATTCAGACACCCATCTTGTATATAGAAAGGATATCAATACCTTAGAATGTTACTGGCGCCAAGTTGATAACCGTACCAGGATCGATAAGATCATGAAACGCACAACAACCGATGGTATCCATTGGAGTAAAGCTCAGAATGTATTGGTTTCCGATGCACGTACTGATCGTATTCTAAGTCCGGCGATCATTTATGAAAACGGACGATATAAGATGTGGACTGTCAACTGTAAAAGAAAATTCCCTGTTTTATACCGTGAAAGTAAAGATGGTTTTCATTGGACAACTCCAAGCACGATTCAGTTAAAATATCCATCTGACAGACTTCGAAGCTGGCATCTGGATGTCATTCATACAGAGAAAGGCTATGAAATGCTCGTCGTTGCCTTCTACAAAGGGCATAGGCATCGGGAAATGAATCTTTATTATACTTCATCCAAAAATGAGCATGATTTTAAGAAATGTATTACGATCTTAAAACCATCTGAAAAGGAAAAAGCATGGGACAACCGTGGTATTTACCGTAGCAGCTTTTTTGTGGAAAATGGAATTTATTATATTTATTACAGTGGTATTGGATATCCAAAAGGACCAAACAGCTCTCAGGGTGTTGGACTCACATATGGTCCATCGGTGAAAAACATTCATGGTTACGATGCATAAAATCTCTTGACGTTATAAATATTCAGGTGTAAACTGTTAGCAATAAGAATTTTTAGCCGACCATCCAAAGACTGGCTAACGACTCTACAATACGAATAAAAGGAAGTGCATTAATATTATGGAAAAGAAAAATATCGACTGGGCTAACATCGGTTTCGGTTATATGCCAACAGATTACCGTTTTGTAGCTAATTACAAAGATGGAGCATGGGATGAAGGTGAATTAACAACAGATGCCAACATCACAATCTCTGAATGTGCCGGTGTATTACAGTACGCTCAGACATGTTTTGAAGGAATGAAAGCTTACACAACAGAAGATGGACATATCGTTGTATTCCGTCCTGACTTAAATGCAAGCCGTATGGCAGATTCATGCAGAAGACTTGAGATGCCTGTATTCCCTGAAGATAAATTTGTAGAAGCGATCGAGAAAGTCGTTGCAGCGAATGAAGCATTCGTACCACCTTTCGGTTCTGGTGCTACATTATATATCCGTCCTTATATGTTCGGAAGTGATCCTGTGATCGGTGTAAAACCAGCAAATGAATATCAGTTCCGTATCTTTACTACACCAGTAGGACCATACTTCAAAGAAGGAGCTAAACCTATTACTATCCGTGTCAGTGATTATGATCGTGCTGCTCCTCGTGGAACAGGTAATATCAAAGCCGGATTAAACTATGCTATGAGCCTTTACCCAATCATGGAAGCTCATCGTCAGGGATTTGATGAGAATATGTATCTTGACCCAGCAACAAGAACAAAAGTAGAAGAAACAGGTGGAGCTAACTTCATCTTTATTACAAAAGATGGTAAAGTTGTAACACCTAAATCTGACAGTATCCTTCCATCTATCACTCGTCGTTCTTTAGTTTATGTAGCCAAAGAATACCTTGGACTTGAAGTCGAAGAACGTGAAGTATTATTTGATGAAGTCAAAGATTTCGCTGAATGTGGATTATGTGGAACAGCCGCAGTTATCTCTCCAGTAGGAAAGATTTATGATCACGGTAATGAAATCTGCTTCCCAAGCGGAATGGAAAAGATGGGACCTGTCATCCAGAAATTATACGATACTTTAACAGGAATCCAGATGGGTCATATTGAAGCCCCTGAAGGATGGATCAAGGTTATTAAATAAGACTTTCGTTAATAGAATATTAAATAACATAAAATGCAGCCAGACAGTTATTGATTTAACTTTCTGGCTGCATTTCATTTATACATATTGGCGTATCATTCTTATTTACTGATCTCTTAGATGAATCTCTGGATTTCCATGATTCTCAATATAATCTCTTGTGATCGTTACGCTTCCGATCGTGTCGTCTTTTGGTATCTCGTACATAATGTCGAGCATGAATTTCTCGATGATCGCACGTAATGCTCTGGCTCCTGTTTTCTTTTTCAGAGCTTGTTCTGCGATAGCCTCCAGAGCCCCTTCATCAAATTCTAATTTTACTTCATCTAATTCTAATAACTTCTGATACTGTTTTAAGATCGCATTCTTTGGTTCTTTTAGAATCTTGACTAACATCTCTTTTGTCAGTCCTTCTAATGTAAATATCATTGGAAGTCTTCCGATGAATTCCGGTATGAATCCATATTCTCTCAAATCTTCATTCGTAACCTGTGCAATGATGTTTTCTTCTTCATCAAAACGGTCTTTTAAATCTGCTCCAAATCCGATCGATGTTTTCTTCATCAGACGTTTTTTGATGATTCCTTCTAAGTTCGGGAAGGCTCCACCACAGATAAAAAGAATATTCCTTGTATTGATCGTTGTGAGTGGTACCATTGCATTCTTGCTTGTAGCTCCGACTGGCACTTCGACTTCTGCTCCTTCTAAGAGTTTTAGCAATCCTTGCTGAACGGATTCTCCACTGACATCTCTGCTATTTGTATTTTGTTTCTTGGCAATCTTATCAATCTCGTCAATGAATACGATTCCATGTTCTGCACGGTCTACATCGTTATCTGCCGCCTGTAAGAGCTTTGATAAAACACTTTCTACGTCATCACCAATATATCCTGCTTCTGTTAAGGATGTAGCATCTGTGATCGCTAGTGGTACTTTTAACAGTCTTGCAAGTGTCTTGACCAGATATGTTTTACCACTTCCTGTTGGCCCGATCATCAGCATATTCGATTTATCGATTTCGATCTCATCCATTGTGTTTGTAACCACTCGTTTATAATGATTGTATACAGCAACAGACATAACTTTCTTCGCATAATCCTGTCCAATAACATATTCATCCAGCATTGCCTTGATCTGATGTGGTGCTGGAATATCTTTTAATGTAAACTCTGGCCCTTCTTTTTTGTCTTTCTTTTTCTTCTTTACTTCCGCTTTTGGCTGCATACTCTGCATATCGTTCATCATCTTTGTGATATCCATGCTGTCAAGATCCATATTTCTTGCGTCGATAAATCCAAACTGACCATTGCCCATAGAATTTAATGTCCTCTGCATACAATCTGTACATATAAAAATATTATTCGGAAGTTCTAACATCTTACCAGCTGCAGATTCCGGACGTCTGCAAAGATAGCAGTAATGTTCCACATCTTTGTGTTCATCCTCATTTGTTACTTCCTCAATCTCATTTTGATTTTTCTCTTCTGACATATGATTGTCCTCCACTTTTTATTTTGAATAGAGTACTTCTCCTATAATTTCAATCCCTCTTATCATATCTTCTTTTTTCATTCTCGTAAACCCCAAAATATATTCTTCTTTCAATGGTTTTCCTTCTATATAATACCATGAGAGCGGATAGATCATCACGCCTTTTTGTCTTAATTTTTTTTGAAACTCTTTTTGATCACTGACAGGGAATCTTACGATGATATGTGCTCCTGCTCCATGACCATATATTTGAATATCGGAGTTTAACTTCTTAATTTCTTTGATCAATAGATCATGTTTCTCTTTATAAATATTCCTCATACGGTTTAAATGTCGTTCAAAATGCCCTTCTGTCAGAAACAGCGTCAAAACTTTCTGATCGATCCTTGATACTGCACAGGAAAATGTCTGGCCAATCTGCTGATATCTCTTTGCAAGTTTCTTTGGGAGCACCATATAACTTGCTCGGATCGCTGGTGCGATCGCTTTTGAAAATGTTCCCATGTAGATCACATTTTCTCCATCATCTAATCCCTGCATCGCTGGAATTGGTTTTCCATGATATCTGAACTCGCTGTCATAATCATCTTCGATAATATAATGATCTGGATCTTTTTTAGCCCATCCTAATAATTGACTTCTTCGCCCTATTGGCATGATCACGCCTGTGGGATATTGGTGTGCCGGGGTTACATATGCTAAGTTCGCATCTGTTTTCTGCAATTGTTCTACACACATTCCACTTTCGTCCATGGAGATCGGATGAATCTTAAAATCTAATTCCTTTAAGATTTCATACGCATTTTTGTAAACTGGATTTTCAATTCCAATGGAAACTTTTTCTCCTAAAATCTGACGTAGTAAAAATAGCAGATTCTCCATTCCTGCTGCCACTACGATTTGGCTGGCATGAACATGAACACCTCTGGATTGTCTCAGATAATACATGATCGCTTTGCGCAATTCCAAATCTCCTTGAAAATTCCCCTTTTGAAATAACTCACTGTTATCATTGATCATGATCTCTTTTAGTAGTTTTCTCCAGATATGATAAGGAAACTGTTCCATATCAACTCCTGCTGATGAAAAGTCGTATGGTATCTTCTCTGGTCGTATTTCTTCTTCCTCTTCTTCGATCTTAACTGGAATGTGAAGCTCTGCCAGTTCTTCTACCTGACAGACAAAGAAACCACGTTTTGGTTTTGATTCAATATATCCTTCTGCACAAAGCTGTGCATATGCAGTGTCCACAGTATTCCTGCTGACATCTAAATGTTTGGAAAGTCTCCTTGCAGAAGGGAGTCTGGCCCCAAAGGGCAAAACTCCTGTTATAATTTCTTCTTTGATAGAATTATAAATCTGCTCATATAACGGCTCTTTTTTTGAAATATCAAGTGCAACGATCAGCATATAACCACCTGTTTTCCTCTAATTTATTCTGCATTTGAAACAGTCATTTTCTCTATTACAACTTTCTTCACTGGCTGGCTTACTTCTCCACTTCCATTATCTTGTGTCTTGCATCCTGAAATCTTATCTAACACATCATATCCATTGATCATTTGTCCAAACACAGTATAACTTCCTGTTAAGGATGGATATCCACCCTGATCCAAGAATAACGCTTGTTGTTTCTTTGTGAGCTCTACATTCCCTTCTTCCAGACCTTTCTTCGCTGTATCTGCTTTCGCCTGCACGATAAAAAACTGACTTCCATTCGTATCTGCTCCGGAATTTGCCATACATAAAGAACCGCGAAGAGGCAGAAGTTCCTCACATACTTCATTATCAAAGTCTTCTCCCCAAATACTTTCTCCGCCTGTTCCTGTTCCTGTTGGATCTCCACTCTGGATCATAAAATCATTGATGACTCTGTGAAAGATCTGTCCATCAAAGTATCCATTCGATGCAAGAGTTACAAAATTCTTCACAGCCAAAGGCGCTTTCTTCATGAAGAACTTAAACTGCATTTCTCCATAACCTTTGACTTTCATAGTGACGATCGTTTCTCCCTTTTGTGCATCCGCAAGTTGGTCTGTTTTCTTTGCTGCTGTGATCTTTGGTACTTTATATTTTGATTGCACTTTCATCTTTGTTTCTGTTGTTGCTTTTGTTGTATCTTTGCTGCCGTCTTTTGCAGATGAACACCCAACACAAAGTGTCATGGCTGCCATCAGACATCCTGCTGCTATGATCTTTCTCATGTTTGCTTTCCTTTCTATTTTAAGAGATTGCTCACTTGCGATCACTGTTCTCGGATCTTATCTGCCGGAAATACAATTCCTGTCTGTCTTCGCACTTCATCCGTGATATCCATCTCGATCTCGGATGCTCTTAAAAATTGATGATCCACTTTATGTTCTTTGATCAGTCTGATAAAATCTTTTGTTTCATAGATCATCGGATTATCTCTTTTGTCAAATTGTAATTCTTCTGTTTCTCCATTTCTATAGTAGATCGTGATCTTCTTGATGATCGGACATTGTTCAATGATCATACATCCATTTTCACCCTGAATCTGTGTTGGCAGTTTGGAATCTGTAATCTTGGAATATATGATCTCTGCCTGTTTATCACCATACGATGTGATCACACTTCCTGCACCATCCACTCCATTTTCAAGGAACAAACTGTCTGCGAGAATCTTTTCTGGTTTCCCAAATAAACTTGCAAGGAAATGGATACAGTAAGATCCAATATCCATCAGTGCTCCATTCGATAATTTGGGATTAAATACGTTTTCAATGATCCCTTTTTTAAATTTGTCATATCTTGAAGAATACTGACAATACTGAATCGTTGCTCTTCTCACTGTTCCAATCTTATGAAGATTGTCCATCATCGCATGGAATCCTGGAGAATGTACATTCTTCATGGCTTCCATAAATACAACTCCTTGTTCTTTGGCTGCTTTGATCAGGATATCTAATTCCTCACGGTTGGAGCAAACAGGTTTCTCACAAAGCACATGCTTTCCGTAATTGATCATTGTGATCGAATGTGTATAATGCATATAAGTTGGACTCGCTACATAAACCGCATCAATCTCTGGATCTTTTGCCATCTCTTCGTAGTTATCATATACTTTTTCTACATTATATTTTGCTGCAAACTGCTTCCCTTTTTCTAAATTTCTTGAATATACAGCTGTTAATTGGATTTCATCTAATTCTAAAATTCCTTCCATCAGCCAGTCTGTAATAAAATTGGTTCCTATCGTTGCTAATCTGATCATTGATTCTCCTCCATCATATATCTTATATTTTATAATTGTGACAGTGTAATGTCAATGATCACGCCTACCGCATAATAATATACACACTATAGCAAAGATACATGCAGATCATTGCAATTCCTTCGGTTCTTGAAATCTTTTTTTTCGTTGCTCCAAAGATCCATACTACAACTGAAAATACGACTAAAACTATGATGTCGATCACATTTTCACCAATTAGCTGTAATGGACTGATCGCAGATGCGATTCCAAGTACCATAAGGATGTTAAAGATATTGGAACCGATCGCATTCCCGACCGCCATATCAACTTCATTTTTTCTTGCGGCTACGATGGATGTGACCAGTTCTGGAAGAGACGTTCCAATCGAAACAATCGTTAATCCTACAAGATTCTGGCTCATTCCAAAATCTATGGCAATCCTGCTTGCGGCATCAACTGTAAGATCTCCACCAAATGCAATGGCTGCTGCACCTCCAACGATACATAACAGACTCTTTGGATAAGACATGATCATCAATTCTTCATTTTCCATTGTTTCAAGTTGTACGACTTCCTGATTATTTCTGGCACGCATTGCCTGAAAAACCATCATAAGAACATATACGGCAAATATAATAAGGAAAATGATTCCATCAAAACGTCCAAGGATCATATGTGATCTATCTCCGAATGCAAGATAACCAAATATGAGAAGTAATGTCGCACATACAAGAGATAATGGAATATCTCTTATAATTGTTTCTCTTTTTACACCGATCGTTGCTAAAATTGAACAGACTCCGATCACAAACATCATATTAAAGATATTAGAACCAACTACATTACTGATCGCCAGAGCATTATTATTGGCAATAGACGCTGTTACACTGACTGCAGTTTCTGGAAGTGATGTTCCCATGGCTACAATCGTCAATCCAATGATAATAGAAGGAACTTTTAAACGTTTGGCGACACTTGAACTTCCTTCTACAAAATAGTCTGCTCCTTTCATTAAAAATGCAAATCCTATGATCAGACAGATGATCACTAAAAATAATGGGGATTGGTTGATAAATTTCTCCATTTGTTTTTCTCCTTTCAAAATTGTCTTTTTATTTGTACATAAGAAAAACTCATGTATGTTCCAGATGTACTATAAGAACATACATGAGTCTCATTCTTTAATATTTGCCAGGCTGACTTGCTTGATATCTGCGAGTCATTACCGAGTCTGTTGACAAATCACGTCTTTGTATGACGCGAACTACTCCCTCATGGAATATTGATTGTTTGATTACTTTAACAAAAAAATATTGATCTGTCAAGTATAGTTTAAATTGCAAATTGAATCATAAAACCGTATAATAAAATTAATTATGTTGATTTTGATATACAATGCGATCAACAAATGGAGGGGGAAAACTATTTTGATCAGAAAACCATACAAAACTAATAAAAATATTTCCAGACTATTTTATATTTTGATGATGATCATCTTTGTCTGGTTCATTGGAATTCAGATTTTAGGACCTGATGAACAGTTTTTTGACCAATCTGGACATTCCATCATCTACAATGGTACTTTTACATGGAAGAAATCCGATGGCACAAAACAAAACTATTCTGCAATACTTCGTCTGCAGATGCCGGAAAGGAACTTTGTCTGGAACTTACAACATATACGAGTAACTACTCTGGTGTTGTCAATACGATTTACTGTGGAGATCAAATGCAGATCTGGAGTTATATTTTCAATCATAACTTCTCTGGAACCGTGATCGGATCATTTATCTTTTTTGCATCGATTGTCACAATCTTATTCAGTATCGCCCTTGGAATTGTTTACAAAACCAAGTTTAATATGGAATATCTTGGATGGTGTATGCTTATGGGTTCTGTCTGGATGATCGGAGAATCAAAAATGCGGCAGATCCTTGTTCCAAATGCATCTGGACTTGCAACTTCATGTTTTATTATGCTCATGTTATGTCCGTTGCCGATTTCCTTATATGTCAATAATCTTCAGAAAGGTAAATATAAAAAGATCTTTCAACCGATCTGTTTTATTGCTTTATTGAATTTTATCATCTGTACGATCCTGCATCTTACAGGCGTTGCAGATTATATTGAGACAATGCCAGCAGCACACGCAATCCTTATTATTACTTTCCTTGCTGTCATTCTTACTTTCTGGATCAGATATTGGAATCATCGGAGTCGAAGTGATTGCCTGTTGTTCTTTGGACTGCTTATTACAATGCTTTCTGTGATTTTTGAAGCAATTTCTGTATATTACAAAGTATCTGTTTCTGGTGTATTTGTCGGTATCGCTATTTTGATCTTACTGTTTATAAATGTGATCTATACGATCCATATCATCCGTGATATCATCAAACGCCAGCAGCAGGAAGAACTCGATAAACGTAAAAAAAATATAGAGGAGATGTCTCTGCAGTTGATGCAAATGTTATCCACCACGATCGAGGCAAAAGATGAATATACGAAAGGACATTCTCATCGTGTTGCAGAGTATTCCGTTTTGATCGCGCGTGAACTTGGATGGAATGAAAAAGAACTTAGTAATCTAAAAAATGCTGCTCATCTTCATGATATCGGCAAAATTGCTATTCCTGATACCATTTTAAATAAACCAAGCAAACTTTCTGAGGAAGAATTTTCTATTATTAAGGAACATACGATCATTGGTGCAAATATCTTAAAGAATATTTCTCTGATTGATCACGTACAAGAAATTGTACGCAATCATCATGAGCACGATCCGTACACAAAAAGCCAAAGAAAATCTCGACTTTTTAACTGGGCTTCCAACCAGAAATAAAGGTGAGCAAGCCATTGCGCAGTTGATGAAACACCACAGCGGATGTCTTGTCTTTATGGATATGGACAATTTAAAAACCATCAATGACATCTATGGCCACAAAGCTGGTGACCGTGTATTGAAGCTTCTTGGTAATCTATTATTAGAATATTCCAGTGAATGTCTTGTCTGTCGTCTTGGCGGAGATGAATTCCTATTATTTATGCCAAATGCTGATCAAAATAGTATTACAGAAGTTATAACTGCTATTTTTAAGAAATTTAATACTCGAAAGGAACAAGATCCTGAGCTTCATGCTGCATCCATTTCTGCCGGACTATATATGTGCAATATTGGAGATTCTTTTGACGAATGTTATACAAAAGCTGATAAAACACTATATTTCGTAAAACAAAATGGAAAAAGCGACTTCTCCTTTCATGAAAAATAAAGCACCAAACATATAAAGAAGAGAGTGGCAAGAATTTACTTTTGCCACTCTCTTCTTTATATATGAAATAACTGAATCAACACAAGACCAGAAAGTCCATAATATGTGATAACTGCAACTAAATCATTGATAGTTGTGATCAATGGACCAGAAGCCACTGCTGGGTCAATGTTGATCTTATGAAAGAACATTGGAATGATCGTTCTGGTGTGGTATAAAAAAAGTTGACATCTTATTCTCAAGGATTT
>UMHL01036084.1_pt1 | contig 13980 bp, 7 predicted proteins | sample 1965551 | NCBI WGS metagenome assembly UMHL01 (sample SAMEA4836100, study PRJEB28245) | human gut metagenome | biome: gut microbiome; material: fecal sample | place: Denmark | collected 2008 | reverse complement strand
TGATGAAGGAGGATACGCAGGCGATTGACGACGTGATCGTGGTAGCATACGGTACGGCCAAAAAAGAGGCCTTTACGGGTTCTGCTTCCGTGATGAAGGCCGAGGATATCGGCAAGCGCCAGGTATCCAACATTTCGAACGCCCTGGCGGGTGCCGTGGCCGGTGTGCAGGCTGTTTCGTCGAACGGACAGCCGGGTGAGAGTGCCAAGATCCGTATCCGTGGTATCGGCTCCATGTCGGCGAGCAGTGCTCCGCTCTATATCGTGGACGGGGCCCCTTACGACGGGTCGCTCTCGTTCCTGAACAGTGCCGATATCGAGTCGATCACGGTGCTGAAGGATGCCGCCGCGTCGGCCATCTACGGTGCCCGCGGTGCCAACGGCGTCGTGCTGGTCACCACCAAGCGCGGCAAGTCGCAGGATGCGACCGTGACCTTCGACGCCAAGTGGGGTACCAACTCCCGCGGTGTGCCCAATTACGACGTGATTTCCGATCCGGGCCTGTATTACGAACTGGGCTACAAAGCTTTGTACAACAGTAAGTTCTATGCCGGGAGCTCGGCGGCGGATTCGCGCGCGTTTGCCAACTCCGCCCTGTTCGACTCGACGAACGGCGGTACGGGTTACAACGTCTACACGCTTCCCGAAGGCCAGACGCTGATCGGTGCCAACGGCAAACTCAATCCCAACGCCAAACTGGGCTACTCCGACGGGCAGTATTACTACACCCCCGACGATTGGTACGACGAGCTGTTCGGCAGCGGCAACCTGCGCCAGGAGTACAACGTCTCCATCGCGGGTGCTTCGGAACGCCTCAACTACTACCTCTCGGCCGGTTACCTCGACGATTCGGGCATCATCAAGAATTCGGGCTTCACCCGTTATTCGACCCGTATGAAGGCCGATTACCAGGCCAAGAAGTGGCTGAAGGTCGGTGGCAATATCGGTTTCTCGCACGCTATTACCAACTCCCCTACGGGGCAGACCGACTGGGGTTCGTCGGGCAACCTGTTCTACCTGGCCAACATGATTGCCCCGATCTACCCGATGTATGTGCGCGATGCCGATAAGAAGATCATGTACGACGAACACGGCAATAAGATCTACGACTCGGGTGTGAATACCAACCAGATACGCTCGTTCTCGGGCGGTGCCAACCCCATGATCTCGATCGACCTGGATCGCCACCGCACCTATACTGATGCGATCAACGGCAACTGGTTTGCGACCGTGACGCCCGTCGAGGGGCTGAACGTCACGGCCAACATCAGTGCCAGCGCCATCAACCGCCGTGCGAACCACCTTTATAACTCCTACTACGGTTCCTATATCGGCAAAGGTTCGGTCTCCGTTGCGCAGTCGCGTACGTTCGGCGTCAACCAGCAGTACCTGGCTTCGTACAAGAGAACGTTCGCCCAGAAGCACAACTTCGACGTGCTGGTCGGCTTCGAGAACTATTCGCTGAAGATGCAGTACCTCTCAGGCAGCAACACCGACCTTTACAATCCCAATGTAGGGGAGCTGGACAACACGATCTATGAGACCCCGCAGGTTTCGTCCTACACCGACACCTATTTTACAATGGGTATTCTCTCGCGTGTGCAGTACGACTACGACGGCAAGTATTTCTTCTCGGCATCCTACCGCCGCGATGCCTCGTCGCGCTTCCATCCCGACCACCGCTGGGGTAACTTCGGCTCGGTGGGTGGCGCATGGCTGCTGACCAAGGAGAACTTCCTGAAGGATGTGAAGTGGCTCAACATGCTGAAACTGAAGGCTTCGTATGGTATCCAGGGTAACGACGACCTGCTCGATCCCAGCGGTTACAGCAACTACTATCCCTACCAGGATCAGTATTCGGTAGGCCGTGTCGACGGCGATTTCTCGTTGACGCTCAACTACAAGGGTAACAAGAACATTACGTGGGAGTCCTCGCACTCGCTCAACGTGGGTGTCGAGTTCGGCCTTTGGGACGACCGCCTGAGCGGTAGCGTCGAGTATTTCTCGCGCAAGACCTCGGACATGCTCTACTACAAACCCGTACCTCCTTCGCTGGGTTACTCGCGGCAGCCTATCAACGTGGGTTCGATGCGCAACGCCGGTGTCGAGATCCAGCTGTCCGCCGGGCTGCTGCGCTATAAGAATTTCTCGTGGGATCTGGATCTCAATATGACGCACTACAAGAACAAGATCCTCTCGCTCGACGGCGACGTGCCCGAGACGGGACTGGTTTACTCGATGGCGATCCGCGAGGTGGGCGGCTCGATGTACGACTCCTACCTGAAGACCTATGCGGGTGTCGATCCCAACACCGGTAAGTCGCTCTGGTACGTAGACCCCGACAACGGCGATTATTCGACCACGGATGTTTACGACAACGCCCGCCAGGCCCGCCAGGGCAGCACGCTGGCCAAGGTGAGCGGCGGCTTCGCTACTTCGCTGAGCTTCTACGGCGTGGATATCTCGGCACAGTTCGCTTACCAGCTCGGTGGCAAACTCTACGACAACACCTACCACGAATTGATGCACTACGGCGATAACCTGGGTATGAACTTCCACAAGGACGCCCTCAAGGCCTGGACGCCCGAGAACCCCAACACGAATGTCCCGCGCCTGAACTCGTCCGACGATTCGAACCAGAAATATTCGTCGCGCTTCCTCGTAAGCTCCGACTACCTTTCGGTCAACAATGTGACGGTAGGCTATACCCTTCCCAAGAAGTGGTCGAACAAGATCGGCCTGGGCAGCATCCGCATCTATTTCTCGGGTGACAACCTTGCCGTCTTCTCCGCCCGCGAGGGTCTCGACCCCCGCATCGTATTCGGCGGTACGGGTACTGCGGACAACACCTCCTATTCGGCCCTGCGTACCATTTCGGGCGGTATTAACCTGACGTTCTAATTTTGGCACAATCAAATAACAACGTGTATATGAAAGCAATCAATAAAATATGGGTATTTGCCCTGGGGACGGCGGTTATGGTCTCCTGCTCCGACCTCGATACGTTCCCCGAGAGCGGTATTGTGACCGAGGATCAGAAAAAGGAGGTCGTGGAGGACAACCCCGAACGTCTGCAGGCGGATATCAACACTCTGTCTTCGATCTTCACGAAGCTCCTGCCCAACTGGGCCGGAGGTAGCGCCACGCCTTTCCACAACGACTTCAGCTATCCTGCCGTATGTATCGCCACCGACGGCAACGGTGCCGACATGGTATCGGACAACAGCGACTACGAGTGGTTTTCGGTTGCGTTCGAGTATTCCGACCGTAACGCCAACTATGCCGTGCCCATGTTCACCTGGAATTTCTGCTACAAGCTGAACAAGCAGGCCAACGACATCCTGTCCACGATCCCCGCGGATACCGAAAACCAGACGCTTATCTACTACCGCGGCCAGGCTCTGGTGGCGCGTGCGTTCGCCAACTTCACGCTGGCGCAGCGTTTCCAGTTCACCTACAAGGGCAACGAGGACAAACCGACGGTACCCATCGTGACGTGGGACATGCCGGCCGAGCGTGCCGGTGCGAACCCCCGTGCCACTAATGCCGAGATCTACAAGCTGATCTACGACGATCTGACGCAGGCCATCGCCGACCTCGAGGGTTTCCAGCGCACGAGCAAGGCCGCCGCCGACCGGAACGTGGCTTACGGAATGCGTGCCCGCGTGAACCTGGTGATGAACAACTGGGGCGAAGCTGCCACCGATGCCGAAGCTGCCCTGAGCGGCTACACGTTCCTCTCCAAGGATGACGTGTCGGCTCCCGGTTTCAACAGTGCCAACTCCCCGTCGTGGATCTGGGCCGGCATCTACAAGGCTGCCGACACCCCCGCCAACTACCGCAATATCACCTGGGGCGGACACCTCTGCTCCTTTGCCCGCGGTTATACCACCAGCCAGGGTTTGTATAAGCGTATCAATTCGCTGCTTTACAACATGATCCCCGATACGGACGTGCGCAAGGGATGGTGGATCAACGCCAGCCTCGAATCGCCGCTGCTCGACCACATGGACTGGGACGGCGTGACCGGCTCGGCCATCAGCTCGCTGGCGATTCCCAATGTCAAGCGTGCCTTCCAGCCCTATACCAACGTGAAGTTCGCGCCTTATGAAAATAAGTGCGGTACGGACATCAACGCGGGCGACTGGTGTATCATGCGTGCCGAGGAGATGCTTCTCATCCAGGCCGAGGCCATGGCCATGGGCGGCAACCTCGGCGGCGGCAAGTCCCTGCTCGAGAATTGGGTCAAGACCTACCGCGATCCTTCGTATTCGTGCGCCGCCACGACTCCCGAGGCTTTCCAGAGCGAGATCTGGTGGCAGCGCCGCGTCGAGTTGTGGGGCGAGGGCCATGCCTATACCGACATCATGCGTCTGAAGAAGAACCTCGTGCGGTGCACGACGGACGGCAAGTCGGACTTCCCCGATGCCTGGGCGTTCAACATCGCGGCGACGGACGGTATCCTGCTGATGCGTATCCCCACCGGGGAGACCAACGCCAATGCGGCTATCGACCCTGTCAAGGATAACAACAACGAGGGTACGTTCCCTGTTAACGGCAGCGGAGCTGGTTTGACCGACGGATGCGTAGTTAAATAAGTTTTGAACCGGATAACATCGACAAAATATGAAAACACTCAAGAGTTTATTATATGTGTTCCTGGCGGCGTTCCTCTTCGTGGGGTGTAACGACGACGAGAACTTCAACCCCGGGGAACCCGAAGATCCCGATTGTTACAGCGTCTATTTCCCTACGCAGGAGAATATAGGTTCCAAGGAACTCGACCCCGCGGCTCCGACCGAGATGACGTTCACCGTACGCCGCCTGAAGAGCGAGGGTGCGATCGTAGTTCCCGTGGCCGTAACGTCGAGTGAGGAGGGAATCTTCGTTCCCTCGCAGATCGAATTTGCCGACGGGCAGGAGGAGACGACCTTCAGCATTCAGTTCCCGCAGGCCGAAATCGGTACCACGTATAAATGCGAGGTCAATATCGAGGACAAGAAGTACGCCTCCGTCTATGGTGAAAAAGCCACGGGCTTCGCCTTCAGCGTGACCCGCGTGAAGTGGAACAAACTGACGGGCAAAGGCGGCGAGACCAAGGGTAAGTGGCGCGACGACATCATTTCGACGCTGTTCAATACCGCCAACCCCAACGCCGAGGTCGACGTGGAGATTTACGAGCGGGCCGACAAACCCGGTTACTACCGCATGAATCCCTTTACGCAGGATTTGATCCGGGCCCTCTTTAACGGAACCGCACAGGCTTGCACCGAACCCAATATCATTATCGACGCCACCAACCCCGATGCCGTGTGGATCCCTTACCAGACGACGGGCGTGACGCTCGGAGGTGACGGCGAGATCGAAATTGCTTCGAAGGTCAATGCCAACTTCTCCTCCGTGAGCGAGTCGGCCAGCCTCTACGGTACGCTCAAGGACGGTATCATTACCTTCCCGGCCACCGGCATCATGGTGAACTTCACGGTCTCCGGCGGGTGGTACGGCGCCAACGGCAGCGGTCTGCAACGGATCATGCTTCCGGGTGCCAAGGCATACGACTATACGCTCGCACTGACGAACACCGAGCCTGCCGACGGCGTGGTCAAGATCGGCTTCAAGTTCGGTGCGGACGTGGCCAAGGTGAAATACGCGTTCTTCAACGGCTCGATGAGCGACGCGCTGGCCGACGTCCGTTCGGGCGAGATCGAATCGGGTGAGACCCCTTCCACCGAAATCACGGCTTCCGGCACGGTTTCCGCTTCGTTCGACGATACGGGCGTTTATTCGGTCGTCGGCAATATGTACAATGCGGCCGGCGAACTGGTAGGGCGTTCGTTCCTCTCGTTCGGGTACGTCAAGTCGGGTGAGGAGTCCCAGAATGCGGTTATCCTTTCGGTAAGAACCGAACTTTCCTGGGAAAAAGAGGCGTTGGGCTATACCCCCGAGAATTCGATCAAGGCGATCCTGTTCGGACAGAATATCCAGTCGGGTTATTGGGGTTTGTTCAAGACTTCCGACCTGGCAGGCCTGAGCACGGCACAGTTGGGACAGGTTGCCAAATCCTCGGGCGATGCGTTCACGGACGAAGAACTCGCGAAGATCAACGGCAAAGAGTCTTTGGTTCCGTTCCTCGTCGGCCTGAACAGCGGTACGAGCTATACGCTCCTGGTTTCGGCTTTCAACGGGTATTTCTCCAAGGTCTATGCCGTCGAGCAGACTACCGCCGGTAAGGAAGACCCCATGCAGCAGAAGTATAAATTCGACGACGTCAAGGGTGAGGTGAGCAAAGACGATCTCTTCAATACGACGTGGAATTACTATGCCGTGGATGCATTCGACGAAAATGATGCCACCAACCGCCAATACCTCGGCAAGGTCACGTTCAGTGAGAATGCTGACGACCCTAATTACGTCAAAGTCAAGGGACTTTCGTCCTACCTTGCTTCGAATCTGGATACGAAAGACGACACGTTCCTGGCAAAGTACAACGGACTGGTCAGCCCGATGCCGACCTGCCACATCGGTATGTTCAAGACCTATCATGTCGGCAACATGTTCACCTACGAAGAGAATCCCACGGGAATAAATGGCAGCCAGGGTTGTCTCTATGCAGGCTATGTCGATGACGGAATCCTTGCATTCGTTCCGAACCCGAATTATGTGACGCAGGGCTACACCTTCAAAGGTATCTATTGGGGTGGTTTCGGCAATTATGATCCAGCCACGGGCAAATTCACGAATTTGGCTGCCGATCTGGTACAGTTCGACTACCTGATGCTGATAAATCCCGCAAACGACCCCAATGCGGTAACTGCCGCGGCTGTTGCCCGGGAGCTTGAGGTACGGCCGGCCAACAATTTCGTCGAACTGCGCGGGCCCGAATTGATTCAGGTACTTTGGAGCGAGCAGACCGGCAAACCTGTCAACCGTGCAACATTCGGCGGTTACGGTATGCAGCCCGACCTGGGCGTGGCCGATGCGGTCGCGACCTTCAGCGAGGGCAGTATGCCCCAGGCTCCGGGGGCGATCGTGATGATCGGCAAGAAGGTATCCTTGAAGTAACCGATTCCGGCAATGTTGGAATAATTATCGGGAGGAGCCGGCTCTGAGGGGTCGGCTCCGCCCTCTAAAAACCGATAGACTATGGCTGATAAAAAAATCCTACTTTTCGCCGTGCTGTTGCTGGCGGCGTGTACTGCCGATCCGGCGATGGATGGTGCCGACGGCGGGAATTCTTCTGCGAATACCGCAGCCGCCGCGAAGCTGATCAACACGCCTTACGATGCCAAGCAGGGGTCGCTGATCGTTTGTTTCGACGATGCTGCCGTGCCGACCATCGAGGCTACGGCGGCTTCCTTCGCCGCAACGCGCGGCGATGCCGGGGACGCTGCCGTACTGACCCGTTCGGGCATTGCCCCGGTCGACGAAGTGTTGCAGGGGCTTGAAATCACCTCCCTGCGCCGTGTGTTCCCCTACACACCCCGCCATGAGGAGCGTACGCGTGCCGCAGGCCTGCACAAGTGGTATGTCGTGACTTTCGACGAGCAGGCCGACCTCGAAGCCGCCGCCCTGAAACTGGCCGCCGTGGCCGAAGTCCGGAATGTCGAGTTCAACACGAAGCTTTATGTGACCTCAGTAGGTCCGCGCCGACCGCTGACGGCTGCCGATATGGCTGCCACCCGCGCCGCAGCCGCGGGGCGGTTCAACGATCCGCAGCTTTCCCGCCAGTGGCACTACAACAACAACGGCGACAAGACCGTTGCCTCGACGTCCCGCGCCGGGGCCGACATCAACGCCCAGGATGCCTGGGCGATCACGGCCGGTAACCCCGGCGTGGTGGTTGCCATCGTGGATCAGGGCGTGAAATATACGCATCCCGACCTTGCGGCGAACATGTGGATCAATACGCAGGAGAAAAACGGGGCTACGGGTGCCGACGACGACGGGAACGGCTATATCGACGATATTTACGGGTATAACTTCGTCACGCGCGGTGCCGTCTCCTGGGATCGCGAGGTATGGGTCGGCGGCGAGAACAAAGGCGACTCGGGGCACGGGACGCATGTGGCCGGTACGGTGGCCGCCGTCAATAACAACGGCGTCGGCGTTTGCGGCGTGGCCGGCGGCACGGGGCGCAACGACGGGGTGAAACTCATGTCGTGCCAGATATTCTCGGGCAACGACGCCACTTCGGGGGCTATCACCACTTCCGCCGAAGCCATCAAGTATGCCGCCGACAACGGAGCTGCGATCATCCAGTGTTCGTTCGGAAGCAAGGCGGGAGCCTATACTTCGGACAGCGCCTATGAGCGCGGCTCGGGCGTGCAGTACAATGCCATCAAGTATTTCATCGAATCTCAGAACTGCGATGCCGTCGGCGGCGGCGTGGTCATCTTTGCCGCCGGCAACGATGCTACTGCCATGTCGGGCTACCCGGGGGCTTACCACGATTATATCTCCGTGACCTCTTTCTCGCCCGATTACCTGCCGGCCTATTACACCAATTACGGCCCGGGCTGCAATATCTCGGCTCCCGGCGGCGACTATAAGATCAGTGCCGATGCGGCCAAGACCTACGCCGAAGTCCTGTCGACGGTTCCTTCCGAGTTGTCGGAATACAACGGTGCCGATTACGGCTTCATGCAGGGTACGTCGATGGCCTGCCCGCACGTTTCGGGCGTCGCGGCGCTCGGGCTCTCTTATGCGCTGGAAAAGGGAAAGAAATTCACGCTCGACGAGTTCAAGACCATGATCCTCACCTCGGTGAACGATATGGAAACCTATCTCGACGGTTCGAAAACCGGCCTTGTACTGGCCGACTACCGCAAGAAGATGGGTACCGGGTCGATCGACGCATACCAGCTGCTCATGCAGGTCGAAGGGACACCCTGCCTGCGGGCCAAGGTCGGCACCAAGCAGCTCGTGGCCCTGACCAAATATTTCGGCGGTTCGGCTTCGAACCTGACCTATCTGCGGGTCGAGATGACGCGGGAGAATATGGATAAGCTCGGCATCACCGAGTCTCCTTCGATCTCCTACGGCAAACTGATGATCCACTGCACCAAACCCGGTGTCGCCAAGATCTCCGTCACGGCTATTGCCGGCGGCGGGAGTGTGGGCGGCGGCAGTTCGATGGGCGGTCAGGAGATCACCAAGGAATTCGCCGTCATCGCCCGCGCGACGGAAAATGCGAACGGAGGTTGGTTATAATAAACGATAAGATCATGAGAAAAACTCTTTATACCTTATTCGCCGTGCTCGGTTTGTGCATGTTCGCCGGCTGCGGCTCCTCGTCGAAAGGCGACGACGCTTCGCCGCTGGCCAAGCAGCTCGTGGGCGAATGGCACCTCGTTTCGTGGAACGGGGCAGCCCCCGGCGTATTCGATGCTTACGTGTCGTTCGCTTCGGATAAGACCTTCGAAATCTACCAGCAGATCGAGCAGGTCGGATACCAGAAATACACGGGTTCCTACCTGATCGGCAACAAGATGCTTTCGGGTAAATACAGCGACAATACGCCCTGGGGCAGCTCTTACGAAGTGTCGTTCGATGAGTCGGGTAATACGCTCACGCTGGTGAGCGATCCTTCGGTGGGCGAAGTGAGCGTCTATACGCGCGCTTCGATACCCGCGTCGGTCAAGGGCGGAGCCACGGTCATGAAGGCCTCTTCCCGCGCCGCCGGCCCGCTGCTGTTCTGACGACCCGGTTTTTCTGTAAAACTTTCTGGAAATGCCTTCTGCAATTCGCAGAAGGCATTTTCCATGTTGCGGACTTGTGCGGGTTTTACTTGAAAATAGGCACCGAAACATCGCTTGTTTTGCCCTGGGAGAAACAGAAACCCTTGATTCCAAACGGAATCAAGGGTTTCTGTTTCTTTTGTGGTACCACCAGGAATCGTGCTAAATTCACAAGTGGCTGTATATCATCACTTTTCAGAAACATCAAAAGAGTAATCTCCTCCTATTGCTCCACCGTTGGACTTCTGCGTTTTGCGCAAGGTTGCGTAAAAGTTTCCAAATGCAAAGGTAATGAATTACTTTGATAAATTAGTATGCTTGGGGTGGTTTATTGATGAATATAGAAATAAAAGAGAAAATATAGGTCGTGTAAAGGATATCCAATATTAGATAATGCTTTTTACGATTGGGTAGATACAGGCTGCTTAAGTTTTATCCATAAACAAAGCATAGAGGGTTCTTTGACTTTTGTTAGACATATATCTGCATCATTTAATATTAGAATTCTATTCCAATTGCCTGTCTGTATTTGGGGAATTTCCAATTCTCTATTGAATAAAGTGAATGTTGCTCCCAAATTATTAAAAACATATACGAGCCTATTAACAATTATCTCTATTTCTTGAATTAGTAAAAGTTGGTTTGCCTTTTTATTTTTCACAAGCATTATTACAGTTTCATCTTTTGACGTTCGTTCCAACATATAATTGAAATATCCAAAATATATGTGAGATGCGCCCAAATGTGTCAAGGTATATGGAGGAATCGTTTCTGTCTTTGTAACAATTCTTCGTTGGTAATCACCACAAATTTCATCAAAGTATTCAGAAGCAGATTTTTGATTATTCTTTATAGCTTCATCAAATACTTTTATAAATTCGTCTATTGAATATATTTGAGTTTCAATATTAAAGAGCTTATATAACGTTTTACTTTTTTTGAGTATACCCGCATCGTCACTTACAAAACAATCACAATATCCGCCAAAGAAGCTATGCATGCAGTCTGTTTGCATATTACGGAGCTTAACTTTTTTTCGAGTTTCCTTACTAACTCCAAGTAAATCAAGGAGCATATAGGATACATAATATACAATAGTCGCGTCAGATGAATTAAAGCCAAATTGGTTTATGACAGCTTTAATCGTTTCTATAAAAGATAATCCTAATGGGGCTGCTTCCAATTGATCGTTGAAAACATTCTCATTGTCCGAAGTTATTAATGTTGGGTTGTAATTTTTGACAGCATTATCCCTGATGTTTTTATATGAATTTTGGTCCTTGTAAAAATTATCCTTTACAAACTTCACGAATGAGATAAGATTCCCTTTATCTATTGTTAGTTCTTTTGAGTGTATTGGAGTCCTTTTCTTTAACCAATCAAACTCCAATTCTCCTCTTAAATCTTTGATGGCTATGTCTATTGTATTATTAATGGCATCACATTGTTCTTCTGTAATCTGTGACAAATCAAGATTGTAAAGCCAAGAAAAATCATCCGCTTTTGCTGCATTACTAAATGCGGAACGTGGTGACTCTTTTGTTACACCAATATTAGGATATTCATAAAAAATATGATTACCATCCACAATAGATTGCATGAAATCCATCTCATCATACTTAATATCAGTCGTATCCTGCTGAAGATCGAATAAATGAGCATTTGAATACGTGAAAATAAACTCGTCACGATGTGACAGTATTTTCTCACGCAAAACAAGATATTTTTCTTCTTGCGATTTGAACAGATGACTAAAAAGTTGTTTGTCAAAGTATATAGTAACCATGTGTGTTGAAATTATTTATCTTTAAATCTTTTGATTTCTTTATCAAAATCACTTTCCAATAGCTCCATTTCACGTTTGCGATAGATTTCAAACTCCTTTTCTGCTTTTTCAATCGCCTGCTTATGCGAAATGTTCCCTTTACCAATCAGAACTTTCCGTTTATGGGCAATAATTTGGTTATCCAGTGCTTCTATCCAGTCTTTCATTGTCATAGGATTCATTTCCAATGCTTGGAACTCTGCAAAATCCAAGAAACCTGAAACAAGCAGATTCAGACGTTGGAGTTCAATCTCAGACAAATAATTCTTGGCAATCTTCACATCATCTTTGGTCACATAATTACCCTTGAAGTTGGTCATTCCGACAAAAGGCTTTTCATTATCCACTCGATTGTATATGACTTCAGCAGCCGTATTTTCGTGAACGGCATAATGCAGCTTGTTCTGCACTGTGGCAAAGAATATTTTTGTCATCTCGTCACGAGGGTCATAGTCCGTGGCAGTTGCATAAATATCCGTAACCTGTTGATAGAAGTTGCGTTCGCTACTACGAATATCCCTGATGCGTTGCAGCAACTCACGGAAATACCGATTACCGCCTTGCTTTAACCGCTCATCATCCATAGCAAATCCCTTTTGGATATATTCGTGAAGCCGTTGGGTTGCCCAGCGGCGGAAACGAGTAGCTACCTGCGATTGGACACGATACCCCAACGCTATAATCATGTCAAGATTATAATGGTCGATGTTACGTTTTACCTGACGATTACCCTCTTGCCGAACTAACAAGAATTTCTTGTTAGTTGCCTCTATTGTCAGTTCGCCATCTTTATATATGTTGTCCACATGTTGGCTGATATTCTGTTGTGTAGTACAATATATATCCGCCAACTGATTTTGTGTCAGCCATAAATCTTCATCGGCAAAACGCACCGACACACGAGTTATCTCGTTATCGTCCTGATAGAGTATTATGTTATTTTCTTGCATTTTCTTATCTATATTTGGTCACATTCCAAATCAAACTCTCTTCTTAGCAACTTAAAGAAAACAGAATTTCTATCTGAAGCCAACTGGTAAATATCCTCATAGGAATACAGTTCTATGCGAATTCCTATTTTGTGCCTTGGATCTCCATCTATAAAGAAAGCATCATCACAATAAAAAGAATTTTCAAGGAATGGGATAGATTCGTACCTTCCACTTGCTTGGGGCGAAGATAATTCTTTCTTTATGTCTGATTTTCTGGCTAAAATAATTCCATGATATTGTATGTTATCCACATTTACATCCCAATTCAATACTTTTGTAGGATTATTGTAGAAATCATTCGCATATCTTTTTACTTGCGCCACCATACCCTCATGAATGTTTCCTGCATTATGTGCCTTTGTTGTTGATTTCAATTCCAAAATCAGAATTTGTTTGGTTTTTTCTGGTGCATCTGCCCAAATGTAAATGTCTGACTGGGCTTGACCAGACTTTGTACTTTTGGCTTTAAAGTTATTTGAAAATATAGTAAACCTATCATCTAAAATCCAAAGATTGTGCAGATGATTTATGTCTGAAGAATTGTTTAACGTGGCACCTCGTTTCAAAAACAGTTCGTGAATAGTTGCTTCTAATTCAGGTTTGTTATCGCCTTCTTCTTCATATTTATTGATTAAAGTCTTCAAACGCCGTAGGACACTTTCACGGTGTTTAACATAAACTTGCAGACTAGAATTCAACAACTTTTGGCAATCTTCGGAATCACTAAACGAATTGTCCTCATCTTGCTCTTCATCTTTGTCTATTTGTGTCCAAAAAGCCTTTTCAATCCGTCCTTTCTCATTAATTGCCGATTTTACTATATCGCTTTCTTTTACGACATTCTTTTCCTCTGCAATCCGTCCTTCATTTACAAATAAATCCAATGACGGATACCGTGATTTGAAATTCTTTAGATTGCGTTGTGTTTCTTTGCGATTCTGTTCAATAACTTTCTTGAATTTATTATCAAGGATTTCATTGATCTTATTCTGGATGCATATAATATCATCACATGACACATCTATTCTTTCTCCTTTTGTGTCTACATACTCATCAAAAAAGATAGATGTTAAATACAAAGTATAACCCTCACTATTGTCAATAGAGTAACTTAAATGCCCGTTGGATAAACTGGCTCTTAAATTCCTAGCAAAGCATATTATAGGATTGTCACCATGCATTGGCTTATTATTTTTAATCAGCCATAATATGAAAGAGTATTTATTGTCATCCGATAGTGTTAATTCAAAGGACTCTTTTTGAGTCTCAGCTTCTATACTATCTTTCTTTATAGTAAAACAGTCTCCATTCAAAGAAATATTTATAACTAACGCCTCATTGCTAATTATAAAAGGAAAGAAGGTTTCTATGAACCATTGTTTAAACAATTCAGAATTAGGATAATTCTTAAAGAAAGTCTTAGCTCT
>UMHL01053824.1_pt1 | contig 14192 bp, 17 predicted proteins | sample 1965551 | NCBI WGS metagenome assembly UMHL01 (sample SAMEA4836100, study PRJEB28245) | human gut metagenome | biome: gut microbiome; material: fecal sample | place: Denmark | collected 2008 | reverse complement strand
TATTTTGTATTCTGATTACAGCGAGGTGATTGTGGTAAGTGCAGGAGCAGATGCAGTAGATTATAAGCTGATAAGCATTTGTCATAAAGGGGATGTAGTAGTAACGCAGGATTATGGCGTCGCTGCTATGGCACTTGGGAAAGGTGCATATGCTATTCACCAATCCGGTAAGTGGTACACGAATGAGAACATAGATCAGATGCTTATGGAGCGACATCTTAATAAGAAGGTAAGGCGCAGCTCTCATAAGAATCATATGAAAGGACCGAGAAAGCGTACAGAAGAAGATGATGTACGCTTTGCACAGTCCTTTGAAAAACTTGTTGCAGGTTTTAAGGACAATCATACTTGTAAAATTGAGAACTACGGAGGTAAATAAAAATGGCAAAGAATCAACGATTTGAGAAAATATATTCACAGGGCACGATGAGTGTTACAGAAATTTGGGTAGATAAGGAGACTGGAATAAATTACTTATATCATGCAAGTGGTTATTCCGGAGGATTGACACCATTATTAGATAGAGAAGGGAAACCTGTTATTTCATCAATTGTGAATAGTTAAATTATTTGTTAAAACTGAAGCGGATATGATTGCGATGTTTGAAGAAACATCGACCAGCATGTGCCAGATAGTAATAACATCATAGGTTTAGATTTGGTATGATAATTGTATTAAAAATGATAAAAAACACATAAAAATAACTTGACAAATTTGTTTTACATTATTAGGTTAACAATATGTACAGGAATAACATAAAACAGAGTAAATTACAACATATTATTAACATGATGGAGTGAAAATATGAATTTATACTATGAATTGCTACAATACCCAGTTTTTTCTATGAAAGAAGTAAATGCTTTTTATTCAAGTGAACGGACGGCAAGAGCGGCTTTGGGAAAGCTTCTTAAGGAGAATATAGTATTAAAAATTCGAAACGGACTGTACACGTGCGTGAGTGGGGAAAATGGAGGACCGGTGGCGAACAGATTTCAGGTTGCCAGTGCTATCACGCCATCTTCTTATGTATCCCATCACACTGCATTTGAGTATTATGGAACTGTAGATCAGATTTTCTATGAGGTTTATGTTGGTTCTGAGATGCGTTTCCACGACTTTGAATTTGATGGGTACACTTATCATTATGTCAAAGAACAGATGAAGGAAGGTATAGTTTCTCCAGAGTTTAGCGGTGGCGTGAGGGTTACGGACAAGGAGCGGACAATAGTAGATTCCATAAAGGATATCAATCTTATCGCCGGTCTTGAAGAGGTGCTTTCGTGTGTAGTGTCCGTGAATAGTATTGATGAGACAAAATTGTTAAACTATCTGGCTGGATATGACAGTGCTTTTTTATATCAGAAGATTGGTTTTATTTTTAGTGAATATCAGACAGAGCTTGGCATAAGTGATGATTTCATAAAGATATGCAACGATAGAAGCGGAAATTCAAAGCGATATCTGACAAATGGTATATGTGAGCCCGGATATTCGAGTGAGTGGAAACTGGTATACCCAAAGAATATTAAGCGAATGAAGAACGGGGGATAGAGGATGCCGCAATATAACAGAAGAGAGCTTGATGCAAGAGCACGGGAATATGGCTTTAATCGTGATACATTTGAGAAGGTTCTTCGTTTGAGAACAATTCTTGAATTTCTGAATACGCATGAATATATGTGTGAACATCTGCTGCTTAAGGGTGGAACAGCTATAAATCTGACTATTTTCAACCTTCCGAGATTGTCTGTTGATATAGATCTGGATTTTATCCCGAATCTGACAAGAGAAGAGACGGCAAATGAAAGAGAGCGATTGACAGAGATTCTGAAGAGATACATGTCAGAGCAGGGATATTCTCTTTCCGATGCGTCAAGATTCAGTCACAGTTTGGATGCATTCCACTATAACTACGTGAATGCGGCAGGCAACAGGGATATGATCAAAATAGAGATTAACTATTCACTGAGAACACACGTGCTTTCGTCAGAAGACAGAGTCTTTATAACAGATGCTTTCGGAGAGCCGATAAAGGTTAGAACGGTAGCGGCTATGGAAATCTTTGCGGCAAAAACCAACGCTCTGATAAGCAGAGCTGCTGCAAGGGATCTGTATGACTTCTGCAATATGGCTGACATGGAGCTGTTTTCAGGTGAAGGGGATATATTCAGAAAATGTATCATTTTCTATGCGACTATCTCTACAAAAGATGTGAACAAAGATTTTGATACATCTGCCATAGACAGTCTTGTCTTTTCAAAGATAAAATCTGATTTATTCCCGGTTCTGGCTACGAAGGATAAGTTCGATTTGGAAGGGAAGAAACAACAGGCGAAGGAGTATATAGAATCGCTTATGAAGCCGACAGAAGCAGAAATGGATTATATGGAAAGGTTTATAGCCAAGGAATATAAACCGGAGTTGCTTTTTGAGGATACTGAGATTGTAGAGAGAATAAGGAATCATCCGATGGCGTTGTGGAAATGCAAATGATAGAAGGAATGTTGAAGTCCTGGTACAGAACAGGGAATTACGATGTTATCAGAGATTTCATTTCCAGTATTCTTGCAGTTATATCGGTATTGGTAATATTAGTAGGAACTTATATTTCATTAAGTGAAATCAAAAAACACCGATAAAACAAGCATTTGCGGGAATGATACAAATTGTATCACGTATGTGAAAGAGCGTTTCTTTCATAGTTTTATGCTTTTTGCTAATGAAGGTGGAACAAAGCAGAGTGCAATAATTTGATAATATTGTGGGTATACATATGAAATTATTTATGAATAAGAATGAGAAATATGAAGAGCCTGAGGTTCACATGTTTTTTCATAAACAAACGAAAGAAGTAGAGCAGGTTGAGAAGTTTGTAAGATCTCTCTCTATTACCATTCCGGCTAAATATGAGGATGAGATCTACAAATTATATCCAACAGATATATATTATATTGAGACAATTGACAGGCGTACATATCTGTATACAGCCAGTCGGGTTTATGAAAGTAGTGAGAATCTACTCTCATTAGAGAAACTCTTAGAGGCAGCTGGTTTTATCAGAGTAAGAAAGAATTGTATTATAAATAAGTATAAGCTTAGAAGTATGATGATATCTAAGAATAGCCACATAGAAGCAGTGCTTGGCAATGATGAGCATATTGTTGTTACAAGAAGCTATATAACAGGTATAAAAGAAGCATTTGCCCGATAATTTGTAACTTGGTACATAATATTTGTATTTCCGGCAGGAATCCATCACATAGTATCCTTTTTTGTGTATATTAAAGCCAGAACTTTTAATTTTTAGCAGGAAAGGAAAATTGGATTATGAAAGATAAGCGGGTAATTAGACAGGTATTAACAATTTATCTTGTGTGTTTTGTTGCGAGGATATTCGAGTATTTTGTATTAAGAACTGACCAGACTATTTTAGGAGAAGCTTTTATACATAAGCTGTTTGGAATTATTGTCATTTGTCTTGTTGTAAGAAGAAGTGGAGAAACACTTTCAGATATTGGATTTGTAAAAAATGACTATATTAGAAGTGCAGTAAAGGGATTGGTACTTGGGCTTTCCATGTTTACTATTGGCTATTTTGTGGAAATATTAATACTTATGCAAAACAGAACATACGCAGGTATAAGATTCTATGTAAGTGCATATGCCGTAGATACTAATATTGCTAAGCAGACAAGTGTGCTTTTTATTCTAATTTGTATCATTGGCAATTTCATTAATGTACTAATGGAAGAGGGACTTTTTAGAGGTTTGTTTCCTCGAATGCTAAATAGCAGGAGATTCTGGAAGGTTACCGATATATGTTCTTTACTTTTTGGATTTTGGCATATTGTTGGACCTGTAAGGAACTATATTGACGGACAGAGCAGCTTTCAGGGGATGATAGCCAACGCTATCATGCTTATAGTTTCATCAACTTTGGTTGGGCTTAAGCTTGCAATGATTACATACATGGAAGGCAATTTGTATATGGGTATGGCCGATCATTTTGTGAATAATACTATTGTGAATCTGCTTCATATAGAGAGCTCTACTGGCGCAGATGAAATGATGTTTTTAAGGATTACTGTGGCACAGACCATTTCATTTTTTATAGTACTTTTTATTTTTTTGGAAAGGAAAAATCATGGGAAGAAAGGGATTATTAATAAAACAATTTCTGAATAATGCATTTGTCACAACTGCTATTGTGCTGATAGTGCTGTCTGTTGTTGCATTATGGTATGATGGAACAATGATCTGCATATCAACCATCTTTGAGACTCTTTTACTAAGTGTTGTTTGTGAAGTGATCAAACACATGATGTATAAGATTGATATTACAAATATTTATCTTGGTATACTGCTTCATTATCTTCTGGTATTAGCAGCTGTTCTGATATTTGGGTATGCATTTAACTGGGTTAATCAGCTTCCTGTCTATGTTTTGGCTGGAATGTGTGGTGTTGTTTTAATCCTGTGCTGCTATTTGGATATTAGTAGAGTTAAGGCTGATATTGATGAAATTAATGGATTGTGTGAAAAAAGAGTGTAATCATGCTCGTCTGTTTTGACCGTATAACTATGGTACGCTATAGTCATTGACGTGATGATCAAATGAGGTCTTCCGTTAATCGGTCAATGGGTATATATTTGCATTAACCGAATCGGTCAACGGAGGCAGCTTATGAATGAAAAATTTTATGCATTGCTGGAATATCTGGAAATGATAAATCATTGGGAAATGGTTTATGGAAAGGGGACGGAAAATGACAGAAAACAGTTATAAAACGCGCTGTGGCTGCATCCATTATTTTGTAAATATAATAGACAAGCAGAAAATTACGTTAGTGTTTTTGCCGGGACTTACAGCAGATCACAGACTTTTTGAGAAGCAGATAGAATATTTTGAGAAGAGACAGAATGTGTTTGTATGGGATGCACCATCACATGCATTATCCAGACCATTTACGAATAATTACAGTCTGTCTGATATGGCAGAATGGCTTTATCTCCATTGATTCTGCACCGCTTCAAAAGTCTTATATGACAGCAATGGAAATATGGCTTCTTGAAAGAGCAGAGCCATTATATAAGATATATCCATGGAAAGCGCTTCTTAGGGCTGGTTCAGGAGGGTGCGCAGAGACGGAATATGGTCAGAATCTTATGCGTAAGATGATGATGTCCTATGATCCAGATCCGAAAGAATATGCACGGCTTGCCGGCTTCGGGTACAGAATGCTGGTCATAATTCCAATACGGATCAGCCGGATGAAGTCAACAGACTGATAGAAAAATTTATCGGCGAGGTAGATGGAAAAAATTTAGCAAAAAGTAAAAAGACAATACTCTACGAAGCGTAGAATCCGCACATATTCACCATTTTCTACGTTCCGTGGGTGTAAAACATCTATTTTATATACTACTCTGTGGTCAGAAAGGAGGAAAAGTTAGAATAATATATATGGTTTGTGTGTGACAATCATCAAAGAAGACGAAGAGCCGATGCACTTGTAAACTGTTTCACAAGATCATCGGCTCTTAATTAACATATTGGCGGGATGTATCCGAGTTGAATCGCTTTTGTCACGGCTTCAACCGCTGATGTAACATCAAGTTTTTCAAATATATGCTGCAAATGATTTGATAAGGTACGTTCACTGATATAAAGTGTGCTTGCTATGTCTTTTCGCTTTTGTCCCTCTGCTATAAGCTGTATAATTTGTTTTTCACTATCGGTCAATCCTTCTATGAATGGAATTTCCCTGTCAAAATAAAGTATCCCCTGCATTATTTTAGAAAGAATAGATATGAGCTTTTCAGGTTCAATATTTTTATTAACAAATCCTTTTGCTCCTATTTTTCTTCCTTCACTTCGATATACGGGCAAATCATAACCAGACAGAATTACAACCCTTTGTTCTGGATAACAACTTAGTATTTGTTTTGCTAATTCCAGACCATCCTCAGAAGATATATTCTTCAAGTTTATATCCATAAGGATGATGTCTGGTTTCTTAGATACAATATAATTGTCTAATTGAGAAACATCATTGATACTATCAAAGGTTTCAATTTCTGAATAATCTGACAATGCAATCTCCAAACTTTTAGAAAATAAAGCATGGTCATCTACTAACAAAATGTTGATAAGAAACATCTCCTTTCATCGGCAATATCGTTTGTACGCAAATCCCATGTGGATGGTTATTAGATATAGTTACAGAGCCATCCATGTCATTCACTCGTTCCGTAATCATTGCAAGTCCTCGATGTTTTAACCTGTCAGCAGATGAGAGAACATCTGCATCAACAGTTCCATTGTCACTCACATTCAGTATTATAATCCCATTATCCTGCGTAAGGGTTATCCATGCTTTTTCCCCTGTCGAATGTTTGTAAACATTCGTGACAAGTTCCTTCAGCAGGCGGTACACAAAGATATTGTATGGCTCAACCAGAAATAAGGAGTCTGAACAATCAAAGGAGACACAGATATTACGATTCGGAAAAGATTGCGAAATACCATCAAGCAAGTTTTGGTAGTTTTCCTTTATAGTCAGTTTTGGAAGCAATGTAGGATGGTAATCCTGCATTTGCTCACGAATATAAGTATTCATATTATCGAGAGTTTCCGTGATAATTTTCTGTACTTCAGGGCGGTCTGCTTTTTTCATCATATTTTTTACAGAAAGCAGGTCTTGAAGAATATCATCGTGGAGAAAGTTTGCAAATTCAAGATTTAATTGTTCTTCCCGTTGTAATTGTTGTAGTGCGACATGGTATTTGCTTTCCTTGATTATCTTATTATGTCCTTTCTTGAAATTGAAATCCAAAGCAATATTGCAAACATATAAAAACGCAAACAGGGCATCCAGCATAATAAAAAGCAAAGAATATCCACCATTTAAGATTATTGCTATCAAGCTAAAAATAATTACTCCAGAAAATATAAGTAATGTTAATTGGCGATTACTGAATACGGCAGATAATGGAAGGCTGTTTTGTTCTTTCAGTATGATACCGTGGATGCTTACCCAAAACAATAGTATAGGAATATATACACCAAAATTTGAAAGATGTTCAGGAACTCTCATTGTTGAAAAATAATAAGTAAGGAATAAAACTATAACTGCCATAAGGGAGAAAATGATATGCCTCCATTCTGACTTAAAAACAAAAGCAACTCTTTTTCTATGATATATCACTGTAAAAATAAAACACAGCCAGCTTGCCATAAATTGTATGAAATAGAGAAGGAAAAATATTTTACTTGACACCAATACGCCAATAAGAGCAAAAATACAAGTTCCCGTCAGGCAGAGATTAATTAATTTCTGATATTTGTATCCGCTGTTTTGGAACAAAAACATTAGTATGAATTTAATGGAAACACACCATATTACCGGGCTTAAAGCGAAAAAAATAGTGTTTGTGATGGAGTTGCCCGAAGCAGCTAAGAGTATATACCAACTTTCTAATGCTAATAAACCACAAAATAGGGAAATAGTTTTATTTTCCCTAATGTTGCAGGAACTTACATAAGTAACATCTATTAGCAGCAAAGACGATAAAAATAAGGGAATGACACCTCTGGTGTTTAAATGAAAATCTGCATGAGCGGTCAGCCCCATATATGCAATGAGTAAAATAGAATTTATAAAAAGCAGTAGCTTTAAAATTGTTTGCTTCATGTTTTGCCTCCTTCCTATTTTCTCATTAAATTATACTATCTCTCTGTGAACAAATAAAGTGTACGAAATCGCCGAGCTATAAAACTCGATGATTTCATATAGCTTTTTATTTCTTTAGAACTGTTTTACAGCAAGTATGGACAGTCATACAGTAATATATCATATAAATTATAAATGTAAGCAGAATAGCGATAAACGTAGGAATATACAGAATAAGGCTTTCTTTCAGGATGTTCTGCATAAGGGCTGTCCTGTATACTAATGTTGCAAAGACACAGTCTACCAACCCGAATAAAAACGGAATACTAAAAAAAGATATCGTCTGCTTCTTTATTATTTTTTTCACCGTTCTGTCTGTGTATCCCATTTTTCTTAAGATTTCATAATCAGCCTTCGAATCGCTTATGGCAGAAAGATTATTAAAATATAATATGCTTCCAGTTGCGATAAAAAACAAGATTACAAGAAATCCAAGCAGTAAGAAGGTTGAACTGCTTAGGGAAAATATCTCATGTATCCTATGCGAGTTTCCCTGTAGATAAGGACTATCATTTAAATATTCGGATAAATCAAGAAACAGAGCTTCATTATCTTTGATTGACTGCCCATTTATACTTAGGACTTCTGTTTCGGGGCTAATTTCTTCTGCTATTGCATCATATAAGTCGTCACTTACAATCAAAGTACCAATGCTATTTGCAAATGAAATGGGATTATCTAAAGTAGTTGCGATGACTGTTACAGATATTTCTTCATTACCTATAAGCAAAGGATAAACATTACCCGTTTCGTCATTGTCTGAAGCTGGCTGGTATTTTACTAAAATACACTCACTATCGTGTAGCTCGCCAATTTGTTCCAAAGCCCCTTTTTTTCCTTGCGCTTCTAAGAGAGCTATATAGTTTGAATAAGAGATACATTCAAACCCTGCATTTCGCAGAATTTTTTCGTTATCTGAATCGCCTTTAGAGCTTCCTGCACTATATTCCAAAGGAACTTGTTCGGAAGTAGATGTAACTTTATAAATATTCGTTTGCAGGAATGAAACATCATTTTTGGACGAATGCTCATTTACAATTTGTTTGATTGCATCTATTTCGCTTTCATTTTCAATTCTACATTCAATTTCTGACGGTGCCATACGTGACACAGCAGCTATTGGATAGTATAGAGATAAAGCCATAACGCTGGAGACGGTAAGCGTCGCTGCCGATAACAGTGTAAGCATGATTAAAGTCTTAGAGTTTGAACGCATACGGTATATGAAATTTGGGGAAGCAATTATTTTTGTTTCTGTATAAAACTTCCGTTTGTTGTTTTTGCTTATGTGTACTACAAAAGGAAGAAAGGATGAAATAAAAAGTATTGTTCCCACAACTACGAGTACAAGTGTCAGCATGGCAATGGGGGTATAACCAATCGCAAACCAAACAGATTTATCTCCTCTGAGGATATCCAATGCAAGAACATACCCCAAAATAATGCAGCAAAAGCCAACGATGGCAGGAACAGCATGAAATTTCATTTTTCGTTCAGCACTTTTTTCAAATCTAACTAATCCCATAAGCGATGTCTTGAAAAGAAACCTGCTGTTAGACAGCATCAATACAATCACGATAGCAAAAATAAAGCAAGCTGTTTTTGCTATGGCATTGACATTGAAAAAGGGTATTTTTGAATTATTGATAGATAAATCCAGTAACTTGGTTATGCCAAAAACAATGCCTTTATGAAAAAAACTACCGAGAAGTATTCCTACTATAAACGCTCCAAAACAAACCAGTAAATTCTCTGTTGTCAGCAATGACAACACTGTGGTTTTTCTATATCCTAATAATGCGTAAACACCAAGTTCTTTTGTTCGACGACGTAAAAAGAAACGGTTGGAATATGACATATAAAAAACAACAAAAGCCATTAGGAATACAGAAATTACGTTACACATCATTTCAACCCGCCCGTTACCAGATATCTTTTCAAGCATAATTGTATTCATTGAGAATGAAGTAAATGCAAAAAAGACAGTAATTACAAATGATACAGAAAGCAGGTAAAGGGCGTAAAATGAAAAATTTTTTTTTTAGATTTTTAAGTGCCATTGATAAATTATTCATAAATTTTGCCCCCTTATCTTTCCGTATCTAATTTGGCTACTTCCTGTGCAATGGTTTCATAGAATGTTCGTCTATCGGCATCCTGTTTAAGAAGTTCGCGTATAATGCTTCCGTCTTTGAAAATCAGAATACGGTTAGCAAAACTTGCAGCGTATGCATCATGTGTGACCATTAGTATAGTGGTATGCAATTCTTCATTTGCTTCTTTCAAAGTTTTTAATAACTCGGTAGCAGAGTTTGAGTCCAATGCTCCTGTCGGTTCATCAGCAAATAAAATACTTGGCTGTTTTACAATGGCTCTTGCCGCCGATGCTCGTTGTCTCTGCCCGCCAGACAGCTCGTTTGGATATTTGTCTAACTGAGAGGCAATGCCAAAGCGTTCTGCTAAACTCCGCACCATTTTTTCGATTTTTTTATGCGGAAGCTTTTGTAAAGTGAGTGGGACAGAGATGTTTTCTCGGATGGTAAGGCTGTCAAGTAAAAAGTATTCCTGAAATATAAATCCAAGATTATCCCTGCGGAAATCCGCGGAACCTGTGTCGCTCAGTTGTTTTAAATTAACACCATTGATTACAATGCTGCCACTTGTAGGGGTATCAATAGTGGAAAGAACATTAAGCAATGTAGTCTTTCCAGAGCCAGAAGCACCCATAATAGCGATAAATTCACTTTCTGCTACATTGAAAGATACTTTATTTAGGCTTGGACGTTGCCCTTTAGCATAGATTTTTGTTACTTCATTTGCTTCTAATAATGTTGCCATATTTTAATCTCCTTTTCGTTTGATAGTTTCATTGTACTTTTTCTGCTTAAAAAGCGAATGAGTAAATCAGGCAATTTTTTTAATCGTATTGTCTGTTGGTGTGATAAAGGAGATAAAATCTATGATTTATGATGAATGGGTGTTTCACGATGTGGAACATATTTATTTGCAACTTATAAAAAAATAAGGTGTGCGATTTATAGTGGACAACTTTCAGCAGGCGAAAAAATCCCATCTGTTCGAGAAATGGTAAAGAAGCGAGAGGATACTGCAAAGGTACTTTGTTTTTCTTACTTCGATAATATGTTTGCATTAGGATTTTCCAAAGATGAAGCAATAAGATTTATCCAAGACTATTCTGAGAGATTGAAGATACAGACTAATTTAGGGTAGTAGAATAGGTTCTCGGAATCATGAGCCTTCCGACTAAGATTCATTGGTCGGATGAACCTTGAAAAGTAAATATTATCCAGAACGGACATGAAAAGTAATAAATGATGAAAAGTGGCGCACTTTTATAGACCTTGCGTCAAACATGGCTTATAATGGGATAGGCGGAATGACCGCCGATGTTAACAGGTTTCAATGAAACACACCTCCAAATCAAAAAGTCTGTTCCAGCTGAGCCGGAACGATATGGAGCACACAAAGGCATGCCCTGTTTGTGCGGAGAGAGAAGTCCTTGCCGGATATAATGATTTGGCGACAACGGACAGACCGCTTCTTAGCGAATGGGATTATGAACAGAATAAACTAAAGCCGACAGAAGTATCACGAACTTCCGCAAAGAGAGCGTTGTGGAAATGCAGGCATGGTCATTCGTGGAGTATGAAGATAAATGAAAGAGCGACATTGTCGGAAGCCCTTATGAGTTCGACCGCGGAAAAAAGATAAAGGATTTCGGTCCATTGTTTATTGATGCATCTGGGTATACAGATGATTCGGTAATGACAATTGGATTTGGGTTAGATTTGGATAAGATAGATTTTGGTTATAATTTGTTATATATAAAGCATTTTAATTAATATGCCGATAAAATGTGTGCAAGGATGGCATTGTTTTTCAAAGGATTGAATTTGAGATGCAGTGCCTTTTTATTTTATTATACCGCTCGGACCTTTCTGGAGAGCGGTGCGGTTGTGACTGACAGAGCAACTGCGGAAAGGAGTAAAAATGAACATAGGAGCAGTAGGATACAGTACCGATTTTTATCGTGCTGGCTATCGTAAGAACAGTTCAAACGATTCAGCTTCAAAGTTTACAACAATGGGTTCGGCAACACAAGAGACTACATCGTCTAACAATGGAAAAACAATTGGTGTTACAACAGCAGGGAATACAGGATTGTTAGCAAAATATGCTGATTCTTCTACACCAGCTGAACCAATAATTAAAGTGGGTGATTATGAGGTTCGTGTTAATGATGTAGATCCAAATAATGCGACAGAGTTAGAAATGTTTGCTCTGATGTCTTATATGGAAGATGTGGGTATGATTGAAAAACATGGTATAGCTTCCTATTCAAAGATGAAGGCATATGCATCGCAGTCAGAATATGATGGAGTTTGCTCTGGCATTTATGATGAACGGGCTTTCTGGGATAAAAAACAGGACTGGTTTGCAATTATTGACAATGCAAAACAGACATTTTCAGGTATGACAGAGACATATTCGCAATCAGTGGAATGTGGAAAGCTTTTATCATATTTAGAAAAGTGGAACACAAAGGTAAGCAGCAGAGATTTATTTAGTGAAGCAGTTCAGAAATTTCGTGATGACAATCAGCTGTCAGCACAGGAACTCAAAGAAGAAAAAGACTGGCGTGAAATGACAGATGAAGAATGGGATAAAATGCTTGAAGGTGTAGATGAATATATCGACGCATTTAAGGAACGCCTAAGACAGCTGAAAGAAATACAAGATGAAGCCGCTCAGAAAGCAGCTTTAGAGGCTGATTCAGGTATGAGAGCAACTGCGGCTTCAGCGGCAGCACTTAGTGCAGCTGCAAATGGTTTCGGTGGTACATCTGAAGCTGATGCAGAAAGCCAGACAGAAGATGGTGTGAAACACGAAAAGAATTGGACAAAGAATCTAAAAACCGATGATCAGACAGTACTTCGCACAGCAAAAGAGGCTCAGGAGATGGAGAATAAGGCTTTGAGTAGATTTGAGGAAGTACAGCTGACCGGCACTACAACAGTAGGTGTTTCACAAACAGATACAGGTACAGAGTGTGCTTCTGTAGAGGAGGATGAAAATAAAGAAAAGGTTTGGACGATTACTGCCTTTGGAGAAGATGGAATTGTCAGTACCAGATGTCAAAATGGTAAGATCATAGATAGTTGGGAAATAAAATATACAAATCCTAATGATGCAAAGAAAGTACAGGATTTTATCGGTAGATTTGAAAAAGATGCAAATTTGATTTTTAGCGGATCTAAAGATTTCTGGGAAGAATTTTTGAGCAGTGACATGGATGCAGATAGCATATTTGCAGCGCATGCAGAAGTATTTGATAAAGCAGCTCCAGATGCGCCACTAATTGTAAAGAATGCATGGATGAATGCAGCAAAAGAAACAGGATATCTTGAAGGCGGTAAGATGATAAATCGAGAAAATGGAGTAGGGGATTATCAAAATGTATTTGGCAATTCTGTGACATCTGCACTGCAGGCAGCAAAGGAAATCTTGCAGGATTTGGAGAATCCCTTAACGCCAATAAGTGAGCGTGGAGAGAATGCCAGAGAATATATTGAACAGGAAAAAGCTTTTTATAAGAAGTTCATTGATAATTTAGAGGAAATTACAAATATTCTTGTTGGTGACGAAAACAATATGTATATTGATAAAGAGAAGGCGTTGAAATACGCATCGAAGCTGGATCCTGTGGATGATATAGCTTCTATAGTCAAGCAACCAATAAAACTTGCAGGACGTACACAAATTAATAGAGCAAATAATTCTATTGATATTGCGTTAGGTGCGAGTATAAAAGTTCCGGGTGGATTTACATTGACTGTTCGAGAAAAAGGTGTCGAAGTATCCGGAGTAACAAATTGGGATAATCAGAAAGAAAGTCAGGAAGCTTCTGACATGGCTGGGGCTTTGGCAACACTTCTTAGAAATGCAAGTGGTCAAATGAATCATGTGGGAACAGATTCATCAGGAATTGCTCGATGGAATGAAAATGTTGAAAAAGTGTTAAGTTATTTCGGCATTGATGCATCTAAAGATTTTACTGTTAATGGCATTAAATATACAAAAGAAGGTAGTAGGATTGTTAAATCAGTCGCATAGAATCATTAGGGCAAAGTGTAGCTATTTTTCTGCAATCAAATCAAAAGATGGGAATGAATTGTTTGTTGATACATCATCTTTGTCCTACGATATGATTATGAATATGTTCAAGAATCTGTCCAAAAGTGATGACTATTTCGACAATTGATATTGGCAGGAGAATATACAGTAATATCACAGGCGGTAAGGCTATTATAGTTTTGCCGCTATTTTTTTACCGAAATCAGAAAGGAGCAGATAAAATTGAATATAGTAAACCGTCACTGGTGGCAATGGCTCATGCACGAACCATAGCCACCTTTTTTGTTGCCAAAAATCAAT
>UMHL01050822.1_pt1 | contig 14252 bp, 10 predicted proteins | sample 1965551 | NCBI WGS metagenome assembly UMHL01 (sample SAMEA4836100, study PRJEB28245) | human gut metagenome | biome: gut microbiome; material: fecal sample | place: Denmark | collected 2008 | reverse complement strand
GTTAATCAGAGGGTCGTTGGTTCAAGTCCAACCTGAAGAGCTTGAGAGTTCGTTTGAATAAACGAACTTTTTTTATACCCTAAAACGAACTAATATGGACGATTATTACTCGCGAACGTATTACAATTATTTTAACCACTTCCTGAAGGAGTGTCGTGAGTAATCCTGTCTTTTACTCTGAAGATGCTCCTCCAGGCTTAAAATGAAGGAAAGGAGCAGACAGATGAGAAAGTATCTTTTTTGTGAAGCTGGCTTTGTAGAGAAAGCCAACTGGCAACCTAACTGCTGGATTAACATTGAATGTCCGGATGCCGCGGACTTCCACTTCCTGCAAGAACAATTAAAAGTTCCCCAGTCTTTTTTGAATGACATTGCCGATACCGACGAACGTCCGCGTACGGATACGGAAGGTAACTGGCTGCTGACCATTCTGCGTATTCCCGTACAGACTCCTGATTCAAAAGTGCCGTATGCCACGGTGCCTATCGGTATCATTACGAACAATGAACTGGTGATTTCGGTGTGCTATCACTCTACGGAGATGCTGCCGGACTTTATTGAGCATACGCAGCGCAAAGGTATCAACGTGCCCAATAAATACGAACTGATTCTGCGACTGATTTACTCGTCGGCTGTATGGTTCCTGAAATACCTGAAACAAATCAATAACGAAGTGAATAATGCGGAAAAGGAGCTGGAACGCAGTATCCGTAACGAGGACTTGCTCCGACTGATGAACCTACAGAAGAGCCTGGTATATTTCAATACGTCTATCCGTGGCAATGAGGTCATGATAGGCAAATTGCAGAATATCTTTAATGAGAAGGACTATCAGAATGCGGAACTGACAGAAGATGTGCTCATCGAACTGAAACAGGCACACAATCAGGTAAACATCTACAGCGACATTCTTACGGGTACCATGGATGCTTTTGCTTCCATCATCTCCAACAATGTGAACACCATCATGAAACGCATGACCAGTCTTTCCATCGTGCTGATGGTACCGACGCTGATTGCCAGTTTCTATGGTATGAACGTGGATATTCACATCGAAGGACTGCCGCATGCCTTTGCCTTGATTGTATGTTTCTCCATCTTCCTCTCGGCAACGGCCTTTGTTATTTTCCGGAAAATAAAGTGGTTCTAAGCTAAGGGTATATGAAATACGGAGTATCTTCCAATACGCTGCTGCTTACGGCCGGAATCGTATGGCTGGTTGCCGGTATCAACATTCTCCGTATCGGCATTTCCTGCTGGATAACGGACGCGCACTACTGGCTGCTCAAAGTCTGCGAGGCCAGTCTGATATTCCTGCTGTTCTTCTGCATGGTTTTCCACAAGCTCTACCGCAAGCATGCACAGCGTATCACAGCCGGTAGCCCCAACAAACGCTGTCCATTCTCGTTTTTTGACATGAGGGGCTGGCTGGTGATGGCTTTCATGATTGCACTAGGTATAACTATCCGTACCGCACGCCTGCTACCGGAAAGCTTTATTGCAGTCTTTTATACCGGACTTTCCCTCGCGCTGATGGCTACAGGAGGACGTTTCATCCTGCTATATTGGAAAAGGAAATAAAGCCAGGCAATACGCATCAGCGGAATACAGTCTCCCCTCCTATAATGCGGAAATGACAGGTACTACACAATTACAATAGTCAATTAGCAGAGTAACGAAAAACTTTAAATATACGATGCTTGCTTACATCGAATCAGCACATAAAAAAAGCCGCCTCAAATGAGACGGCTCTTTTTATGATAGTAGTTGAGATTATTCAACTCCACTGTAATCTAATACATTCTTCTTGTTAGCCAAGATGCGATCGTATTCTTCTTTAGAACCTACCACAATCTTTTCAAACTCACGCTGACCTGTACCAGCAGGAATCAAGTGACCGCAGATTACGTTCTCTTTCATACCTTCCAGTTTATCAACCTTACCGTTGATAGCAGCTTCGTTCAATACCTTGGTAGTTTCCTGGAATGATGCAGCTGACATGAAGCTTGATGTCTGCAATGCAGCACGTGTAATACCCTGCAGAATCTGAGTAGAAGTAGCAGGAACTGCATCACGTACTTCAACCAGTTTCAAGTCACGGCGTTTCAGCATACTGTTTTCATCACGGAGCTTACGAGCTGTAACAATCTGTCCCGGCTGCAAGTTCTGAGAATCACCAGCGTCTACAACCACTTTCTTACCCCAGATACGGTCGTTTTCCTCATTGAATTCAATGCGGTCTACAACCTGCTGTTCCAAGAAGCGAGTATCACCTGGTTCGTCAATCTGTACCTTACGCATCATCTGACGAACGATAATTTCGAAGTGCTTATCGTTAATCTTCACACCCTGCAGACGGTAAACGTCCTGGATTTCATTTACGATATATTCCTGAACGGCTGTAGGACCTTTGATGGCCAAGATGTCGGCAGGAGTAATAGCACCGTCAGACAACGGAGTTCCAGCACGTACATAGTCGTTTTCCTGAACCAGAATCTGCTTAGACAAAGCAACCAAGTACTTACGAACGTCACCAGTCTTCGATGTAACGATGATTTCACGGTTACCACGTTTAATCTTACCCATCGTAATTTCACCATCGATTTCAGAAACGACAGCCGGATTAGACGGGTTACGAGCTTCAAACAACTCAGTTACACGTGGAAGACCACCGGTGATATCACCCGCCTTACCTACGGCACGCGGAATCTTCACTAGAATATCACCCGACTTCACGGTTTGTTTGTCTTCTACTACTACGTGACCACCTACCGGTAAGTTGTATGTACGGATAATTCCACCGTTCTCATCCAAGATGTGCAATGACGGAATCTTCGTCTTATCCTTAGATTCAGTAATAATGATTTCACGCAAACCTGTAGCTTCATCTGATTCTACCTTATAGGTTACGTTTTCAATTACTGATTCAAAGTCAATCTTACCAGCAGCTTCTGTTACGATAACGGCGTTGAACGGGTCCCACTTAGCAATCAGCTTGCCCTTTTCTACCACCTCACCGTCTGAAGCATACAACTTAGAACCGTAAGGAACGTTGTGAGTAGAAAGGATGATACCTGTATTCACATCCACAAAGCGAACCTCGGCCAAACGACCTACAACAATCTTCACTGGTTCACCAGTTTCTTCTACAGCATCAACCGTACGCAATTCTTCGAATTCCAAACGAGCATCATTCTTAGCTACGATACTTGCATTGGCAGCCATGTTACCAGCGATACCTCCGGCGTGGAATGTACGCAGAGTCAACTGAGTACCCGGTTCACCGATTGACTGAGCAGCGATTACGCCGACAGCTTCACCTTTCTGTACCATACGGCTGGTAGCCAGGTTACGTCCGTAACATTTCGCACATACACCCTTCTTAGATTCACAAGTCAATACAGAGCGGATTTCTACGCTTTCAATCGGAGATTTTTCGATTTTTTCCGCAATGTCTTCTGTGATCTCTTCACCAGCAGCAACAATCAGCTTACCAGTTGTCGGGTGGATAATATCATGAACAGATACACGACCCAGAATACGTTCGTACAAAGTAGCGATAACTTCATCGTTGTTCTTCAATGCTGTACAAACCAGACCACGCAATGTACCACAGTCTTCTTCGTTGATAATCACGTCATGTGAAACGTCAACCAAACGACGAGTCAAGTATCCGGCATCGGCAGTCTTCAACGCGGTATCGGCAAGACCCTTACGAGCACCGTGGGTAGAGATAAAGTATTCCAACACCGAAAGACCTTCCTTAAAGTTAGAAAGAATCGGGTTTTCAATAATCTGTGCACCCTCAGCACCAGCTTTCTGCGGTTTAGCCATCAAACCACGCATACCAGACAACTGACGGATCTGTTCCTTAGAACCACGGGCACCAGAATCCAACATCATAAATACAGAGTTAAATCCTTGGTCGTCGTTCTTAATAGTCTTATATAGAATGTCTGACAAGTCACTGTTTACGTGAGTCCAAGTATCAATTACCTGATTGTAACGTTCATTATCGGTGATGAATCCCATGTTATAGTTCATCATAATCTGTTCGATTTCTTCGTTACCACGTTTTACCAGTTCTTCCTTCTCCTTCGGGATAATGATATCACCCAAGTTGAATGACAGACCACCTTCGAATGCTTTCTTATAACCTAAGTTCTTGATACCATCCAAGAATTCGCAAGCACGAGCCACACCGACAGCCTTAATAACGTCGCTGATGATGTCACGCAGAGACTTCTTAGAAATAACAGTATTCAAATAACCACATTCATCCGGAACCAGTTCATTTACAATGACACGACCTACAGAAGTTTCCTTAATCAACTTCTTCACGATATTGCCGTTTTCATCAAGGTCATTAGCCACTACGCTGATAATAGCGTGAATGTCTACCTTGCCTTCATTGTAAGCAATCATTGCTTCTTCCGGTCCATAGAAAATCAAACCTTCACCTTTGGCACCCTTACGTAATTTGGTAATGTAATACAATCCCAATACCATATCCTGTGCAGGCACAGTGATAGGCGCACCATTGGCCGGATTCAAAATATTGTGTGACTGAAGCATCAACATCTGAGCTTCCAGTACTGCTTCGTTACTCAAAGGCAAGTGTACGGCCATCTGGTCACCATCGAAGTCGGCGTTGAACGCGGTACAAGCCAACGGGTGCAACTGGATAGCTTTTCCTTCGATCATCTTCGGCTGGAAGGCCTGGATACCCAAACGGTGAAGTGTCGGAGCACGGTTCAGCAATACCGGGTGTCCCTTCATTACATGTTCCAGGATGTCCCAAATAACAGATTCCTTGCGATCTACAATCTTCTTCGCTGATTTCACTGTCTTCACAATACCACGTTCAATCAGCTTACGGATGATGAACGGTTTGTACAATTCTGCAGCCATCAACTTAGGAATACCACATTCACCCATCTTCAGTTCCGGACCTACAACGATTACAGAACGAGCAGAGTAGTCAACACGTTTACCCAACAAGTTCTGACGGAAACGTCCTTGCTTACCTTTCAAACTGTCTGACAAAGATTTCAACGGACGGTTGGCATCTGTCTTCACTGCACTCGACTTACGAGAGTTGTCGAACAATGAATCGACAGCTTCCTGAAGCATACGTTTTTCATTACGCAAAATCACTTCCGGAGCCTTGATTTCAATCAGACGTTTCAAACGGTTGTTACGGATAATTACACGACGATACAAATCGTTCAAGTCTGAAGTAGCAAAGCGACCACCATCCAGCGGAACCAACGGACGCAATTCAGGCGGAATAACCGGTACGATACGTACAATCATCCACTCCGGTTTGTTGCGACCACGAGATGCACGGAAAGATTCTACTACCTGCAAGCGCTTCAAAGCTTCATTCTTGCGCTGCTGTGAAGAATCACTGTTTGCCTTATGACGTAATTCGTATGACAGAGCATCCAAATCAATTCCTACCAGCAAATCATAGATTGCTTCAGCACCCATCTTGGCGATGAACTTATTCGGATCGCTGTCTTCCAGGTATTGGTTTTCTTTCGGAAGAGTTTCCATAATATCCAGGTACTCTTCTTCAGACAACAAGTCATATTTACTGATACCATCTTCAGCCTTCACACCCGGCTGGATAACGACATAACGTTCATAATAAATGATAGCATCCAACTTCTTTGTCGGCAATCCCAGCAGATAACCAATCTTATTAGGCAATGAACGGAAATACCAGATATGAGCTACAGGTACCACCAACTGAATGTGACCACTACGCTCACGACGTACTTTCTTTTCTGTTACTTCTACACCGCATCGGTCGCAGACAATACCTTTGTAGCGAATACGTTTGTACTTACCACAATGACATTCGTAGTCTTTCACCGGACCGAAGATACGTTCGCAGAACAAACCGTCACGTTCCGGTTTATAAGTACGATAGTTGATGGTTTCCGGTTTCAGAACCTCACCATAAGAATTTTCCAGAATCTCTTCGGGTGATGCCAGACCGATCGTAATCTTTGAGAAATTACTTTTTATCTTAGTATCTTTTCTAAAAGCCATACTTTTTATTTTATGATAATGAAGAATTTAATCATGAAGAATGGAAGTTATTTTTCCATTCTTCATTTGAAAAAGTTATTCCAGCGTAATGCTCAAGCACAAACCTCTAAGTTCATGCAACAATACGTTGAGAGATTCAGGAATACCCGGAGTCGGCATAGGTTCACCTTTCACAATTGCTTCGTATGCCTTAGAACGTCCTACTACGTCATCAGACTTGATAGTCAAGATTTCCTGAAGTACATGAGCAGCACCGAATGCTTCGATTGCCCAAACCTCCATTTCTCCGAAACGCTGACCACCGAACTGAGCCTTACCACCAAGTGGCTGCTGAGTAATCAATGAGTACGGACCGATTGAACGGGCATGCATCTTGTCTTCAACCATGTGACCCAGTTTCAACATGTAAGTCACACCGACTGTAGCCGGCTGGTCAAACTGATCACCTGTACCACCATCATACAAGTAAGTCTTACAATAACGTGGCAGACCAGCTTTGTCAGTCCATTCATCCAAGTCATCCAAAGTAGCACCATCAAAAATCGGAGTTGCAAACTTCACGCCCAATTCTTTTCCGGCACGTCCCAGTACGGCTTCGAAAATCTGACCGATGTTCATACGAGAAGGCACACCCAACGGGTTCAATACGATATCAACCGGTGTACCGTCAGCCAAGAACGGCATATCTTCCTGACGAACCACGCGTGAAACGATACCCTTGTTACCGTGACGACCGGCCATCTTATCACCCACACCAATCTTACGTTTCTTAGCAATGTAAACCTTCGCCATCTGAATAATACCTGAAGGCAACTCATCACCGATTGTCAACGCAAACTTCTTACGTTTCAATTCAGCATCCAGTTCCTTGTACTTCTTCAGATAGTTTACGATAAGATCACGAATCATATCATTCTTATGAGCATCAGCAGTCCACTTGCTCAACTGAATTACAGTATAATCCAATGATTCCAAATCGTATTTAGTAAACTTAGCTCCCTTAGCAATCACTTCAGTTCCCAGATAATCCTTCACACCCTGAGAAACCTTATCAGCTGTCAATACCAGCAACTTGTCAATCAAGATTGCTTTCAGAGCTGCAGCTTTTTCTTCAAATTCTTCATTCAGTTTCGGCAGAATAGCCTTATCTGCATTTTTCTCGCTACGAGTCTTGATTACACGAGAATATAATTTCTTGTCAATAACCACACCGCGCAATGATGGAGAAGCTTTCAATGAAGCATCCTTCACATCTCCAGCCTTGTCACCAAAGATAGCACGCAACAGTTTTTCTTCTGGAGAAGGATCAGATTCTCCCTTCGGAGTAATCTTACCAATCAGGATATCGCCCGGCTCAATACGTGCACCAATACGTACGATACCGTTTTCATCCAAATCTTTAGTTGCTTCTTCGCTTACATTCGGAATATCAGAAGTCAATTCCTCCATTCCGCGTTTGGTTTCGCGTACTTCCAGAATATATTCATCTACGTGAACAGATGTCAGAATATCTTCACGAACCACACGTTCGTTCAATACAATAGCATCCTCGTAGTTGTAACCCTTCCAAGGCATGTAAGCTACCAGCAGGTTCTTACCCAATGCCAACTCTCCATTTGCAGTAGAATAACCTTCTGTCAGGATATCTCCCTTCTTCACGCGCTGTCCTTTATTACAAATCGGACGCAAGTCGATGGTCATGCTCTGGTTTGTCTTGCGGAATTTCGGAATACGATATTCCTTCAATGCCGGTTCGAAGCTTACAAACTCTTCATCTTCTGTACGGTCATACAAAATACGAATTGTAGTAGCATCCACAAAGTCAATCACGCCATCACCTTCTGCAGCAATCTGTGTACGTGAATCTTCACACAATTGTTTTTCGATACCTGTACCTACAATCGGAGCTTCAGTCTTCAACAAAGGAACTGCCTGGCGCATCATGTTAGATCCCATCAACGCACGGTTCGCATCGTCATGTTCAAGGAACGGAATCAATGAAGCCGCGATAGATGCAATCTGCTGAGGAGCGACGTCCATCAATTCTACCTGGTCCGGAGTAACTACCGGATAATCCGCATCACGACGTGCCTTTACCTTTTCACGGATAAATGTACCGTCATCATTCAGCGGAGCATTACCCTGAGCAATAATCTTGTCTTCTTCTTCTTCTGCAGACAGGTATTCAATACCTTCATTTGACAAGTCTACTACTCCGTCTTTTACTTTACGGTAAGGAGTAACGATAAAGCCCAGTTCATTAATCTTTGCGTAAACACACAAAGAAGAAATCAAACCGATGTTCGGACCTTCAGGAGTTTCAATCGGACACAAACGACCATAGTGAGTATAGTGTACGTCTCGAACCTCGAAACCAGCACGGTCACGTGACAAACCACCAGGTCCCAAAGCTGACAAACGACGCTTGTGCGTAATTTCAGCCAACGGGTTAGTCTGGTCCATGAACTGTGACAAAGCATTTGTTCCAAAGAATGAGTTGATTACAGACGAAATAGTTTTCGCGTTAATCAAATCAATCGGAGTAAATACTTCGTTGTCGCGTACGTTCATACGTTCACGAATAGTACGTGACATACGAGCCAGACCGATTGCAAACTGATTAGACAACTGTTCACCCACTGTACGTACACGACGGTTACTCAAGTGGTCAATATCATCCACATCAGCCTTTGAGTTAATCAACTCAATGAGATATTTGATAATTTCGATAATATCTTGTTTCGTCAATACTCTGACATCCATAGGAGTATCCAGGTTCAACTTCTTGTTGATACGATAACGTCCTACATCACCCAGGTCATAACGTTTTTCTGAGAAGAACAAGTTGTTGATAACTTCACGTGCACTTGCATCATCGGCCGGATCAGCATTACGCAACTGACGATAGATATACAATACAGCTTCCTTTTCAGAGTTACTTGGGTCTTTCTGTAAAGTATTGAAGATAATAGAATAGTCAGAAGCATTTGCTTCTTCGTTGTGAACGAGGATATTCTGTACACCAGACTCGATAATCAAGTCAATATGTTCAGGTTCAATGACAGTTTCACGGTCAATTACTACCTCGTTACGTTCGATAGAAACAACTTCACCAGTATCTTCATCCACAAAATCTTCTGTCCATGTTTTCAATACACGAGCAGCCAATTTGCGTCCAATAATCTTTTTCAGGTTAGTCTTGTTAACCTTTACATCCTCAGCCAGATTGAAAATTTCAAGAATATCCTTATCATTTTCAAATCCTACAGCTCTCAACAATGTTGTTACCGGAAGTTTCTTCTTACGATCGATGTACGCATACATCACATTGTTGATATCCGTAGCGAACTCAATCCAAGATCCTTTAAACGGAATAATACGAGCCGAATACAATTTGGTACCATTGGCATGGATGCTCTGACCAAAGAATACACCCGGAGAACGGTGCAACTGAGAAACAACTACACGTTCAGCACCATTAATTACGAAGGTGCCTTTCGGAGTCATATAAGGAATTGGTCCCAGATACACATCCTGAATCACTGTGTCAAAATCTTCGTGATCGGGGTCGGTACAATAAAGCTTCAATTTAGCTTTCAAAGGTACACTATATGTTAAGCCACGTTCCAAACAATCATCAATTGTATAGTGAGGCGGATCAATATAGTAGTCAAGGAACTCGAGCACGAAGTTATTGCGTGTATCAGCTATAGGGAAGTTTTCCGCAAAAACCTTATACAAGCCATCATTCTTTCGTTTTTCGGGTGGGGTATCTAATTGCAAGAAGTCCTGAAATGACTTCAACTGTACTTCCAGGAAATCCGGATACTGCATCGGATTCTTAATAGAAGCAAAATTAATTCGTTGATTTTGAGTTTCTGAAGACATCTGTATGGAGTTTAAAATGTAAAAACTAGGATAATAACAGTCGGTCACTCTCACAGTTCCGACAGATGAAACCTAGTGAACTTAATATAGACGCAAAAAGGTTAAGAATCCTCTTTACAGAGGACTCTTAACCGAACTACCTGATTTACAGGATAATCTTATTTAAGTTCAACTTCAGCTCCAGCTTCTTCCAAAGTTTTCTTCAAAGATTCAGCTTCGTCTTTAGCCAAACCTTCTTTTACTGTGCTAGGAGCACCGTCAACCAAGTCTTTTGCTTCTTTCAAGCCAAGACCACAAGCTTCTTTAACGGCCTTAACAACCTGCAATTTAGCAGCACCTGCGCTCTTCAAAACTACATCGAATGAAGTTTTTTCTTCAGCAGCAGCTGCACCAGCAGCAGCAGGACCAGCAGCAACAGCTACAGCTGCAGCAGCAGGTTCAATACCGTATTCTTCTTTAAGGATAGTTGCAAGTTCATTAACTTCTTTTACTGTCAAGTTAACTAATTGTTCTGCAAAAGCTTTCAAATCTGCCATTTTTGTATGAAATTTAATTGTTTGTACTATTTAAATATTAAAGTTGTTTGGTATATTCTCGACTAGGCACAGAGTGCAATTATTCTGCACGTTCTGCCAAAGTCTGAAGAACTCCGTGAATGGTGTTGCCACCTGATTGAAGAGCCGAGATAACGTTCTTTGCAGGAGACTGCAGCAAAGCCACGATTTCTGCAATAACTTCGTTCTTGCTCTTGATTGTTGCGAGAGCTTCCAACTGATCTGCACCTACGTAGAATCCTTCTTCTGCATAAGCAGCTTTCAGAGCAGGAACTCCATCTTTGTATTCCTTCAACAGTTTTGCCGGAGCATTAGCTGTTTCACAGAACATTACAGAAGTAGTACTCTTCAAAGAATCAAACAATGGTGAGTAATCCACATCCAAGCTCATCAAAGCCTTGTGAAGCAAAGAATTCTTCACAACTATCAGCTTGATACCAGCCTTGAAACATTTTTTACGCAGGTCACTTGTAGCAGCTGCATCCATTGCAGTTGTATCAACCAAGTAAAAATGTCCGTATTGCTTTACAGTATCTGCTAACTGACCAATAATTACGCCTTTATCTTCCTTTCTCATGATTCCTCCTTAATTATTAGATTTCGTCTACTGATTTAGGGTCAATCTTAATACCCTTACTCATAGTACTTGAAAGATAAATACTCTTGATATAAGTACCTTTAGCTGTGGTCGGTTTCAGTTTAATGATAGTAGCGATAAATTCTTTCGCATTTTCACGGATCTGCTCAGCAGAGAAAGAAACCTTACCGATTGAAGTATGAACGATACCGCTCTTATCAACCTTAAAGTCAATCTTACCTTGCTTAACTTCCTTAACAGCCTTAGCTACATCCATAGTTACAGTACCGCTTTTCGGGTTCGGCATCAATCCACGAGGACCAAGCACACGACCCAGCGCACCAATCTTACCCATGATAGACGGCATAGTGATGATTACATCAATATCAGTCCATCCACCTTTGATCTTTTCAATATATTCATCAAGACCAACATAGTCAGCTCCAGCTTCTTTTGCAGCAGCTTCAGCATCCGGTGTACACAGAACAAGCACACGTACCTGTTTTCCAGTTCCATGAGGAAGAGAAACAACGCCTCTTACCATCTGGTTAGCCTTACGAGGGTCTACACCTAAACGTACGTCAATATCTAATGAAGCATCAAACTTTGTAAAAGTAATTTCCTTTACCAATTCAGAAGCTTCCTTCAGTGAGTATGCTTTCCCTGCTTCAATCTTTTCTGCAGCCAACTTTTGATTTTTTGTCAGTTTACCCATTATCAATTGAAGTTAATTAGTTATTACCCGGGAAGTCACCTTTTACAGCGATACCCATACTTCTAGCTGTTCCTGCTACCATTGACATAGCAGATTCGATAGTAAAGCAGTTCAAGTCAACCATCTTATCCTGAGCAATTGCACGAATCTGATCCCAAGTCAGTTCAGCGACTTTCTTACGGTTAGGTTCTGCAGATCCACTCTTGATTTTGGCAGCCTCAAGCAACTGAATAGCTACAGGAGGAGTTTTGATTACGAAATCAAAAGACTTGTCTGTGTAGTAGGTAATGATTACAGGTAATACTTTACCTGCCTTGTCCTGGGTTCTGGCGTTGAATTGCTTGCAAAATTCCATGATATTGATACCCTTAGAACCCAATGCAGGTCCAACTGGGGGTGATGGATTTGCAGCGCCTCCTTTAATCTGTAATTTGATTAGTCCAGCAACTTCTTTAGCCATTTTCTTTTGTAATTTTTATATAAGTATTTAACGAATAGAACAATTGCACGTAACAAAATGCATTATTCCTTTTCCACATCCGTAAAGCCTAATTCCAACGGAGTTTTCCGCCCGAATATTTTGACCATTACTTTCAGCTTACGTTTTTCCGCATTTACTTCTTCAATGAGACCACTGAATCCGCTGAACGGGCCAACGCTTACTTTCACTGTTTCTCCTACGGTATAAGGGATATTCAAATCCTCTCCGCTTTCCTGAAGTTCATCTACCGTACCCAGAATACGATTCACTTCCGATTGTCTCAGAGGAACCGGGTGATCCAGTCCACCCAAGAAGCCAATAACGTTAGGAGTATTTCTCAAATGATGAGCGACCTCTCCAACCAAAGCGGCTTCTACCAAAACGTAACCAGGAAGATAAGTTCTCTCTTTTACGATTTTCTTACCATTACGAACCTGATACGTCTTTTCGGTAGGAATCAACACCTGAGACACGTAGTCGCCAAGGTTACCATGCTTGATGTCCGCATCAAGATATTCTTTCACCTTGTTTTCCTTTCCACTCACGGCACGTAATACGTACCATTTTTTTTCAATCTCAGACATGTTTTCTTACTGTTTATTAGTGCGGATAGATAACATCTTCCATGATAAACTGGAAGGCAGAATCCATTAGAAAAACAACGAGTGCAATGAGGAGGGAAGCAGTTAAAACAACCACTGCACTACTAGAAAGTTCTGAACGAGTAGGCCATGATACTTTATGGACTAGTTCGTCATAAGATTCCTTACAATAATTTGTTATCTTTGTAAACATATTCTTTTAATTTTAGCACGGGAAGAGAGGCTCGAACTCCCGACACTCGGTTTTGGAGACCGATGCTCTACCAACTGAGCTATTCCCGTAAAAATAGTTCCCGAATTCCTCCGGGAACTATCAACCTATCTATTATAAGATATTATTAGTCAAGAAGTTCAGTAATCTGACCAGCACCTACTGTACGACCACCTTCACGGATAGCGAAGCGCAGACCTACGTTCAATGCAACCGGATAAATCAACTCAACGTTGATTGTTACGTTATCACCCGGCATTACCATGTCTGTTCCTTCCGGCAAAGTGATTTCACCTGTACAGTCCATAGTACGCAGATAGAACTGAGGACGATATTTGTTGTGGAACGGAGTGTGACGACCACCTTCTTCTTTCTTCAGGATATAAACCTCAGCTTTGAATTTAGAGTGAGCTTTAACCTGACCCGGGTGACACAAAATCATACCACGTTTGATTTCGTTCTTGTCGATACCACGAAGCAACAAACCTACGTTATCACCAGCTTCACCCTGATCCAGCAATTTGCGGAACATTTCAACACCAGTTACAACTGATTTCTTGTCTTCACCAAGACCCAAGATTTCAACTTCGTCACCAACCTTGATAACACCAGCTTCGATACGACCTGTAGCTACAGTACCACGACCAGTGATTGAGAATACGTCTTCAACCGGCATCAAGAACGGTTTATCTACATCACGCGGAGGCAGAGGAATCCAGCTATCAACTGCATCCATCAATTCCATAACTTTTTCTTCCCACTGAGGAACACCATTCAATGCGCCCAAAGCAGAACCACGGATGATAGGAGTATTATCACCGTCGAAGTCATAGAATGACAACAGTTCACGCATTTCCATTTCAACCAGTTCCAACATTTCTTCGTCATCAACCATGTCGCATTTGTTCAAGAATACAACCAGACGAGGAACGTTTACCTGACGAGCCAACAAGATGTGTTCACGAGTCTGAGGCATCGGACCATCAGTAGCAGCAACTACGATGATAGCACCATCCATCTGAGCAGCACCAGTAACCATGTTCTTAACGTAGTCGGCGTGTCCCGGACAGTCTACGTGAGCATAGTGACGGTTAGCAGTCTGATATTCTACGTGAGAAGTGTTGATAGTAATACCTCTTTCTTTTTCTTCAGGAGCGTTATCGA
>UMHL01051802.1_pt1 | contig 14334 bp, 10 predicted proteins | sample 1965551 | NCBI WGS metagenome assembly UMHL01 (sample SAMEA4836100, study PRJEB28245) | human gut metagenome | biome: gut microbiome; material: fecal sample | place: Denmark | collected 2008 | reverse complement strand
TTTTCAGCCCGGTGATTGCGGGATTGAGCCTTGTGGGGCTGGCGCTTGGGATGCTGGTTCTCCGCTGGGTGAGGCTTCGTGCCGCCCAATATGCCCCTATTTACCAAGAGGCCCAAGAGCATCTGGTCGGTAAGGTGATGGAATACATACGGGGTATTTCGGTGCTGCGTTCTTTCTCTAAAGGTGACGAAGGACAGCGGGAAGTCCGCGCTGCGTTCCAGGAAAAATGGGATGCGGACTACGGACAGGAAAAGGCTACGGCTGGCGTCCTCCGTTTCTATGGGGTGACCTTTAAGCTCATGAGCTGTGTGCTGATTGCGGCGGCGGCTCTGCTGTATCTGGCAGGGCAGATCAGCCTGCCTTATTGCTTGACTTTCCTGTTCTGCGCTTTCACAGTCTATTCCGACTTGGAGACGATGGGCAACAGCGCCTTTTTGAGCAAGAAGATCAATACGGAACTGGACCGGCTGGAGGAAGTCACCGACATTCCAAAGATGGATGCCAGCTCGGAGAAACTGGTTGTGTCCCACTATGATATTTCTCTGGAACATATCTCATTTGGCTATGGGGACCGCCGGGTGATCCATGATATTTCGCTGGAAATCCCGGAGCACACCACCTGCGCGATTGTAGGACCCTCCGGCAGCGGCAAGACCACACTCTGCAATCTGATTGCCCGCTTTTGGGATGTGCAGGAAGGGACCGTTCGGATTGGCGGAAAAGATGTGCGGGATTATACTGCGGACAGCGTGCTGGAATACATCAGCATGGTCTTTCAGAATGTGTACCTCTTTCACGACTCTGTGGAAAACAACATCCGGTTTGGCCGGCCGGAAGCCACCCATGAGCAGGTGGTAGCGGCCGCAAAACGGGCCTGCTGCCACGACTTCATTTTGTCCCTCCCTGAAGGATACGACACAATCATCGGAGAGGGCGGCTCCACTCTCTCCGGAGGAGAAAAGCAGCGTATTTCCATCGCCAGGGCCATTTTGAAAGATGCTCCCATCATCATTCTGGACGAAGCGACTTCCAGCGTGGACCCGGAGAATGAGCAGGCGCTTTTATCTGCCATCCAGGAGCTGACAAAGGATAAGACGCTGATCTCGATTGCCCACCGTCTGAGCACTGTCCGAAACGCCGACCAGATTATTGTAATAGACCAAGGGCGAGTTGTTCAACAAGGGAAACATAACGAATTACTACAAAAGGATGGGATATATCGAAAATTTTTATCTCTACGCACAAGGGCAACTGGCTGGCATCTATAACTGATGAATATAGAATAATGGCTGTGATTAGAGGCAATCTATTCACAGCCATTATTTTTATTTTTGAAAGCGATAACCGTATCCATGTACAGTTTGAATCGCATTGATATTTAGTTTTTTCCGTATCTTGTAGATCCGGCTGGTGACGCTTTCGAGGCCGGAAGCAAAATCATCAGGCATCGCATATCGGTAAAGCTGCTCCCGGGTAAAGGTCCAGCCGGGATGCAAAGCCAGATAGTATAAGATATTGAACTCCATCGTGGTCAACTCCACAACTTGTTCATTTACATAGACCCTGCGTTGATTTGGGTCAATACACAAATTCCCATATTGCAGCACAGCCATCCCGGTCACCAGCTTCACCTCCCGCGACTATTTCTTTTTGTCCATATTCTGCTTCAGATGCCGAAAGCTACTTTCGCTGATCACATGCTCCATGCGGCAGGCGTCCTGTTCCGCGATCCTCGGCTCTACACCGGCTTCTATCAGCAGGCGTGTGAAGAAGCAGTGCTTCTCATAGGTCTGCTCTGCTACCTCCCGGCCTACATCGGTCAGGCGGAGAAAGAAGTCCTCGTCCATGGTAAGAAAACCGCCCGCCTTCAAGGTAGCTACAGCATGGCACACGCTGGGCTTGGATACCCCCATGTGCCGGGCCACATCTACGGAGCGCACCATCCCTCTTTCCTTTTGGAGTACCAACACGGCCTCCAGATAGTCCTCGCCCGACGCATGGAGTTTTTTCATAGACGCGACCTCTCATTTATACAGTGATTTTCTGTTCTGCGTTCCACATGGCCGCATACTTGCCGTTCATAGCCAGCAGCTCCTCGTGGGTACCGGATTCCTTGATCGTTCCGTCTGCCACTACCAGGATCTGATCCGCATTCTTGACGATGGAAAGGGTATGGGCGATCATTACCACGGTCTTTTTCGCCTTGAGCAGATTGGCGATGGCCTGCTTGACCGCCAGCTCGTTCTCGATGTCCAGGGATGCCGTGGCCTCGTCCAACAGCAGAATCGGGCTGTCCTTCAGAATGGCACGGGCGATGGACAGCCGCTGGCGCTCCCCGCCAGAGAGCAGATTGCCGTTCTCGCCGGTAGGGGTATCATAGCCCTTTTCCATCCTGCGGATAAATCCGTCACAGTTGGCCTCCCGGCAGGCTGCCTCAATCTCCGCGTCTGATGCGCCGGGGCGGGCGTGACGGATGTTGTCCCGGATGGTGTCGTCAAAGAGGAACACATCCTGATCTACCATGGAAACCTGCTCCAGCACGCGCTCCGCCGCCACATGATTGATGGGCTTCCCTCCGATGGAGATGACGCCACTGGCTGGCTCATAATATTTTGCAATCAAATTCAGGATGGTGGATTTGCCGGAGCCGGAATCGCCCACAATGGCGGTTAGCTTCTGATCCGGCACCGTAAAGGACGCCTGCTTCAGCACCGGCTCTCCGGGAACATAGGCAAAGTCCACATGGTCAAAGACAATCTCATGGGTAGCGGGCCGCAGTGCCTCCATACTGCCGCTCTCCTCCGGCTCATCCATCACGCCCAAGATTTTTCCTTTGGAGATCATCAGGTTTTTGTAACTGGTGAGGTCTACAAAAATGGCGTTGGCAAGTTTGGAACAGAACAGCGGCAACATGCAGACCAACAGATAGGAAACCGTGTCGATGGCCCCGGCTGCCCACGGCGCATAGGCGTTCCAGATGACCAGCGGGCAGGACAGCCAGATCAGGATGCCCAGCCCGGCTCCTACAGGGAGCACCTTGGCCTCATATACAAAGCTGATGCGGCAGAAGTCCCGCATGGCGCTGATGACCGTCTTGTTTTTCAAGCCACCCACGCCATAAGCCCGGAAGGTCTGGATGCCGGATACATACTCTACGATGCTGCTGACATTCTCCGCACAGATGTCATTCTTTTCTTTGCCGTACTTCTTCACCATACGGAAAGAAAGCCACAAACCGGGAATCAGCAGCAGATCCGCCACCAGCAGGATCAGCCCGGCGGGGACATAGATCGTCATGACAAACACAATCAGCATGATAGACAAGGCAAAGTTTTTCGCCAGGTCCCCGATTTTGTGGGTCAGGATCTTTTCATAGTTATTGACATCGCTGGTGATGGTGTTGATGTAGTCGCCTGTCTGCCCCTGGGTAAACCGGGACAGGGGGATACGCTTGAGATGATCCCCCATAAACAGCCGGATATTTTGGCTGACTTCCGCGCCGCCGATCTGGGCTTTGGTGTAGCCATAGCTGTAAATCAGGATACGGAGCAGGAAGATGCCGGCAATCGCCCCGGTCAGCATCAACACCCGGTTCAGGTCAAACTGTCCCGCCCACAAAAACTGCATGACCGAGTAAAGCAGCAGGAACAGGCTGCCGGAGAGCAGGCCCTCCAAAACAGTTCCCCCAACGCCAATATAAAAATTTTTGTTCTTTTTCAAGACATCGTGTTCTCTCATTCTCCTCGCCCCCCTTCCAACTGATAGGTAATGTTCCGGGCCTTTTCATAGTCCTCCCAGGCTTTCCGGTAGTAAGCGTTATCCCTGCGGACTTCCTCATGGGTGCCGGCGCAGGTGATGGTGTGGTCCTCCACCACTGCGACCCGTTCACACATCTTCAGGGCGCTCAGGCGGTGGGCAACCACAATGACGGTCTTGCCTTTACAAAGATTTTGGATGGCCCTGTCAATCTCCATCTGGTTTTCCGGGTCGGAGGCGCTGGTGGCCTCATCTAAAATCAGGATTGGGGCATTTTTCAAAATGGCGCGGGCAATGGCGATCCGCTGCTTCTCTCCGCCTGAAAACCGGGAGCCGAAGCTCCCCACCTTGGTATCGTAGCCATCCGGCAGAGACATGATGAAGTCGTCGATCTGGGCTTCCTTTGCGGCGGCCCTCACTTGTTCCAGACTGGCGCTGCTCCCCATGCGGATGTTCTCCAGTACACTGTCGCGGGTGAGGAAAGTCTTTTGAAATACGATAGCCACATTGCTCAAGATGGTGTCGTAGTCCAGCTCCTTGACATTTTTTCCGCCGATCAGCACCTCGCCCTCCTGCACATCATAGAAGCGGGAGATCAGTTCGATTATGGTGCTCTTGCCGGCGCCGGACTGTCCCACCAGGGCCAGCCTCTCTCCGTCCCTGATCTTGAGATTGACGCCTTGCAGCACATCGGTTTTGTCATCGTAGGAAAACCGTACATTCCGCAGTTCAATATCATGGCATTGGGGGAAATCCGTGCCGCCCTCATAGATGGGGACATCCAGGATTTCCTTCGCTTTGGTGACCGCGTTCAGCACATTGGCGAAATTGGTCCCCAACTCCTGCAGCGGACGGATCTCCGTCAGGTACATGGACCCCACATAGAGGAACAGCAGGAATGCGCTGGCTGTTAGGGAGCCTTTCAGGAAAAACATCCCGCCCAGCGGCACCATGAGCAGCATTCCGCACTCAATGATGACCACAAAGGCCGCGTAGGGGGGCCCCATGCGGCGGGAGGTCTCGTTCCACATGGCGTTTTCATCATGGATGGCGGAGGAGAATTTCTGGAAGGATTTGCTCCCCATGTTATATGCCTTGATGAGCTTCATGCCGCTGATATACTCGATCATGACCGAGTTCAGCGCGGTGATGGAACGGTTGGCCCGGTCCATCAGGTCGTCCGTGTTGCGGAACATGACCGCCATCACCACGGCCGCAAGCACCAGCGGCACCAGGGAAATCAGAGCCAGCGGGATGTTGACGGTCATCAGGTAGGCAAAAACCACCACCGGCCCCACCAGATAGCACACCAGATCCGGCAGGTTGTGGGCCAGAAACAGCTCCAGCTTCTCAATGTCCTCATTCAGCACGGTTTTGATGTCTCCGGTCCGCCGCTCGTTCAGCGCCCCCAGCGGCACCTTAGCCATGTGTTCCGCTACCATACAGCGCACCTTGAACAGCGCGCCGTAGGCTCCCTTGTGGGATACCACTCCAGATGCCCCGAACAGCACAAAGCGGAGCACCACCGCCGCAGCCACAGCAGCCACGACCCGCACCACCAGTTCTTCGGTACAGGTTCCGCCAAAGGCGGCGTCCATCAGCCGGTAAATTTCAATATAGGGCACCACAATGCACAGGCCCCCGGCCATCGCCAGAAGCACGGCCAGGAACAGCCATACTTTTTGCTCCCCGGCCCAGTGGAGCAGCAAGGCCACACGATTGGTTTTCTTCTGTTTCATAGACTACCTCTCCTTTCCATCTGAATGGCCCAGGCCACCTTCTCTGTCTCCTTCGGAGCCATTCACCTTGACAGAGAACAGCTCTCTCAGCTTCGGGAGGGCGTCCATCACAACGGGTATATCATCGGGCATCTCGCCCTCGTCAAAATGCAGAACACGGGAGCAGGTGCGGCAGACAAATTCAAAATCATGGGTGACAATGAAAATGACCTTTCCCAGTTCAGACAGCCGCCGGATCAGCCCCGCCACCTGGGTCATGCTGTCAAAGTCCAGGCCGCTGGTGGGCTCGTCAAACACCAGCAGGTCTTTTCCGCAGATCATGCTGACCGCTACGGCCACCCGCTGCTTCTGCCCGCCGGACAGCGTATTGGGGTGGCGCTCCCGATAGGGAGCCAGCCCCAATTCCTCCAGAGTCGAGGCGGCCAAGGTCAAGTCCGGATTGCGGATGCCGAAAGAGCACTCCGCCTCCACACTCTCGGCAAATAATTCGTAGTTCACATCCTGCATCACCATGTAGGAGCGTTTCAGCCTGTTCTTCCGCTCCATCGCCTGTCCATCCCACAGAAACTGCCCCTCGCAGTCCTTGTGGAGCCCGCACAGGGCGCGGGAAAAGGTCGTTTTCCCGGCCCCATTGTGGCCCACCACGCCGATTACCTCACCCTTTGCGGCGGCAAGGCTGATGCGGTGCAGGATCGTCCGCTTTTTATACCGGAGCGTGACATTCCGAAGCTCCAGGACAGGGGAAGATGCCGGCGAGTGGACTTGCGGAGGCCGCACCTCCGCCAAGTCCGCCGCCCGCAATCCCATGCGTTCCCGGGCCTCCCTTGGTAATCCGCGGAACTCTTCCGGCGTAAAAACCTTCTCGATCCGGCCCTGCTCCAAGTACACGATCCGGTCCGCCAGATCCATCAGATAATAGAGCCGGTGCTCCGCGATCAGGATGGTCTTGCCCTGCTTTTGAAGCAGCCGCAAATGGCCTTTTAACTCCTGGATAGATGTCATATCCAGATTGGAGGACGGCTCATCCAGCAGGTAAATCTCTGGATTCATGGCATAGACCGAAGCGAAGGCGATCTTCTGCTTTTCGCCCCCGGACAATTCAAAGATATTGCGGTTTCGGAGCGGACTGATATGCAGGTCGTCGGTGGCCTGCTCCACCCGCTCCGCCAACTCCACGGGCGGCCGGGCCTCGTTTTCAATCCCAAAGGCGATTTCGCTGTCCGTGTCCACATTGAAAAACTGCGTCCTGGGGTTTTGGAACACAGAGCCGACTTTAGCGGCGATCTGGTACATGGGCAGCTTGCTGATCTCCTGTCCATCCACCAGTACGCTGCCCGTCAATTCTCCCGCATAGAATTGTGGGATCAGGCCGTTGACCAGCCTTGTGATGGTGGTCTTGCCGCATCCGCTCCGGCCGCAGAACAGGACGCACTCTCCATCCGCAATCGTCAGATTGATGTCGTGCAGGCCGTCATGCTCCTGGCCCTGGTAGGCAAACGACACATGCTTCAGTTCAATCATCCGAACACCCCCTTCCAGTACAGCCCCACAGCGAGGTACGCCGCGAAGCAGACGCCCGCCAGAAGATCCGCGGGTCCTATGTGAATCTGCACCAGACAGGTCCGGGGCTTCGGGTTTTCGATCCCGCGGGTAATGGAGGCGATGGACAACTCATCCGCCGCCTTGGATGCCGCCATCATCAGCGGGACATAAATGCACTCCACCGTCATGGCCGGGTGCGTCAGCAGTCCCTTGGGAGACGGCGACACATCCCGCATCCGCATGGCGTCCTTGATAAACCGCCAGTCCTCCTGGATGGTGGGGACATAGCGGAGCATGACAGCCAGCGGGATCACCAGCTTTTTCGGTGCGTGGATGCGGTTCATGGCGGATAAGAATTCGCTGACCTTCGTGGTAGAGAGGACAATGCCGGACAGCATCCCACAGGGATAGACCTTATGGAACAGCCCCAAAAAGGCGATAAACATGGTGCGCCAAGTGCCCGTCATGGTGTCCATGATCCAGAGGGTGAGCAGGACAATCAGCGCATAGAACAGTACACCCTTCCAGGCATATTTCCACTTCCCGAAGCAGACGCCGAGCAGCCCGATCAGCACCACAAGGCCCAGTTCGTAGAATAGGGACGGGGCCATCATAGCGGAAAGGATGCAGAACAGCAGCAGCAATATCTTCGTCCTGGGGTCCAGCCACAGCCCGCGCCGGGATGACGCTCCGCCCATCATGCGGTGATCCCAGCCTTTTCAAACTGCTTTTTCAGCATCTTGCCGCCGACCCAGCCGCTGAGAGCCGCCACCGTCAATGTGCCGGCGATGATGACCACGAGGAGCCAGGAGGGTGCGGAGGCGTTCATGGTGTCGATGTAGGACTGTTCCGTGCCATTGTTCAGCATGGTGCTGGCCCAGCCGTCCGGGTCAAGAAAGAATACCACATAAGTATAGATGCCTCCCAGGGAAATCAGCATATAGGACAGCAGATTGATGGCCTTGTTGCGGTAGTGACCGGCGCCGGCTACCAAGTCCGCAATGAGTCCCATCCCGATATAGCCCAGGGAAAACGCCCAGTGCATTCCGGTGGCAAACCAGATGATCCCCATGATGATGCCGAGGATTGTGACGCTCCACCGCTTCTGCACTTTAGCCACCATCAGCAGATAAATAGGGCCGCACAGCAGCGCCGCCCCCATCGGCATATAGAAGGTCAGGACTGGATTCGGGGCGAACGGAAGTCCGCCGACCAGGGTAAACACAAAAAAGATGGCACTGAAAATACCCGTTGTCACAAGATCCTTGACCGTAAGGCCCTTCTTCAGTGAATTGACTTGATTACTCATTTTGCTCCTCCTGTTTTTGCGTCATGTTGACTTTTTCTTTGTGATATGCTACTCTTTGGTTAGAGTTCGCTAACCGTCACCTATAACATACACTCGATTGGGGCGGCTTTCAATGATTTGAAACGAGGTTCGTCTTTTCGTTTCAAAAGTTCGTCCAATCGTTGTAAAGAGGAGGCGAGTCTTTTGTCATGCCCGAAATCATTGAGCAATACTATGCGCCGCTGTTGAAAGGGCACGGTTTTATTCCCGACCCGGATAATCAGCAGTATGGTTCTTTAGGTATCTCGTGGAAGTTATCGCCCGAAATCGGAGAGGGGTCCTACTGGACCTACGGGCAAAAGGATCTGTACGACATCAAGATCCATAACTTTTCCTTTCACGAGGACTCTCTGCTGGAATTCTCCCTGCCAGAGTGTTTGAGCATCACCCGCTATGATTCCATCTCCGGCGAGGAATTGGCTCCGTACCGCCGGCTGTCCGCCGGGTGTATCAAAACCTATATCGGTGGCTATTCGCCCTACCGGGTGCTGATCCACAAAAATATTCCCATTCGCTCCATCGGCGTTGAGATCATGCCCGCCTACTATGAGGATTATCTCAAAAAGCAGTATCCGGACGAATACCACAACCCGGTGGAGGCATTCCGAAAGATCGACCAGACAACAGACTTCCCGGAAATGTCCAGGCTCCTTACAGAGCTTCAAAATTACCGCGGAGATGGGATCGCCGCCAAACTGTTTTATGAGAGCAAGGTAGCCGAAGCGTTGTCGCTGGTGGTGGAGTATCAGAAAAAGCGTCCGGCGGCCACTGGGCGGCTGGCAACCCAGGATATTGAGAATATTCAGACAGTCGCTACCTACCTGAGCGACCATTACGCCGCGGAAGTTCCCATGGAGCGTCTGACCCAGATTGCCTGCATGGGGACAACAAAACTCAAGAGCAGTTTCAAGAAGGTCTACGACTGCACCATCACCGAGTACATCCAGCAGCGCCGCATGAGCCAGGCGGAGTACCTTCTCACCAATACTGATTTGTCCATTGGACAGATTGCGCAGACTGTGGGCTATTCTACCTCCAGCCGCTTTGCGGAGCTGTTCCGAAAGAGCACTGGACTGTTACCGGGAGAGTTTAGGAAGGTAGGAAAGAAGTAGAATAGAAAGCGTGCAGCTCCACTTTAGTTTTGGAACTGCACGCTTTCTTTATAGCGTTCCCCATATCTGCGCATGGCGATTTTTTTGCTGCAAATGCCATAGCCACCCAAAAATCACAGTGCAAATATCTGTACTGCAGTTTTGTCTTTTGCGATCAATCAAAGTGTCCATCGGCTGGACTCCGTGCGCTCGGACACGAAATCCCGGTAGATGCCCGCCTGCTGGATCAGTTCGTCGTGGGTACCCTTTTGGACGACGCTGCCCTGGTCCAGCACCAGAATCTGATCCGCACCCCGCACGGTCTTGAGCCGGTGGGCGATCATCAGCACGGTCTTCTCCCTCGTCAGGGCTTCCATAGCCCTTTGGAGCTGATCCTCATTCTCGGGGTCCACATTGGCCGTGGCCTCGTCGAAGATGACGATGGGCGCGTCCTTCAAGAGACACCGGGCGATGGAGATGCGCTGCTTCTCTCCGCCAGAGAGCGTGGCTCCTCCCTCGCCAATTACCGTATTATATCCATCCGGCAGGGCGGAGATAAAGTCGTGGCAGCACGCCTTTTTTGCAACCTCCACCACCTGCTCATGGGTAGCGTCCGGGCAGCCGAACTTGATATTGTTCTCCACCGTGTCGGCAAAGAGGTACACCCGCTGGAACACCATGCTCACCTGCTCCATGAGGGATTCCAGTGTGTACTCCCGCACATCCCGGCCGCCGATGGTCACACGGCCGCCGTCCACATCCCAAAACCGGGCGATCAGGTTGCAGAGAGTGGTCTTGCCCGAGCCGGAGGGCCCTACAATGGCGGTGGTCGTTCGATCTGGGATGGTCAGAGACACATCCTTGAGGATGGGGCGACTTCCATAGGAGAAGTTCACATGGTCGAATACAATCTCGTGGTCCTCTGGACGGATTACCGTGCCGCGCTGATCCATCTCCGGGATGTCGTCCACCTGGTTTGCATGGTCGATGGAGCTGCCCACCAGACGCAGGGCGGACACGCCGCTGCCCGCGGACTGGATCTGGGAGAAAATCAGGAAGGAGACGATGACCGCCATCAGCGCATTGGCGAGGGACATGGCTCCTGTCAGGCACAGCCCCACCGACGCGGCCAGGATCAGAACGCTGAACAGGTGGAGAACCATCTCCTGGCCCCAGATATAGGGAGTGAACAGCTTCTCTACCGCCAGATTGTTCGCCCGGCTGTCCTCCAGAGCCTGCCGCACCCGCTTGTCACCCTTTCCGGTCAGGTTAAAGGACTTGATGACGCTCATGCCCTGGAGCTGTTCCAGCACCGCCTCCACCAGCCGGGCCTCGTCCCGCTGGCGCTTGGGGGCGATTTTGGCGGACTGTTTCTCCATTCCGGAGAGAAGGGCCAGATACACCAGCATCCCCGCCAGGGCCAGCAGACCGATCCGCCAGTCCCAGAACAGGATGCACAGCAGCATGACGGCAGAATTGATCAGGCCGCCCAGGATACCAACCAGTACCATAGGGCCGGTGCTCTCCACCTCGTCCAGAACGGTGGTGGTGATGCCGGTGAGCTCCCCCAAACTCTGGTCGTTGAAATAGCCCATGGGGACCCGCTTGAGTTTGTCGCCGATGGAGATACGCTTATTCGCCACCATGAAGTAGCCGGCGTGGGTCTGTTGGAGCTGGCTGAAGCGGTTGAGGACCGCCCGGCCCAGAATGCTGGCCAGCAGAAGCCCCAGCGCCTGCCATGCCGGGGCGGAGTCTGTGGAGCCGCCCACAAGGGCCAGCACCACCACATAGATGGCCGCGATCTGGAACATGTGGAACACCGCGTAAAAGAAGCCTAAAATCATGGACTTTCGGATATTGCCCTGTTCCTCGCCGGCAAAGTGCCAGATTTTTTTCAGAACGCCGATCATGCCTGCTCTCCCTCCTTTGCGCCCATGTGAGCCCGCCACATCTCTTGATACAGCGGGCAGTTTTTCAAAAGTTCTTCGTGGGTGCCCGCATCCTGGATGCGGCCGCCATTGACTACCACGATCTGATCCGCTCCCGTGATGGTGCTGAGGCGGTGGGCGATGACCAGAACGGTCTTTCCCGCCACCAGCTTACCCACGGCCTGCTGAACAACAGCTTCGTTCTCGGGGTCTATGTAGGCGGTCGCCTCGTCCAGCACCACAATGGGCGCGTCTTTGAGCATGGCCCGGGCGATGGCGATGCGCTGGCGTTCGCCGCCGGACAGATGGGCGCCGCCTCCGCCCACCACGGTGTCGTAGCCGCGTTCCAGGCCCCGGATAAAGGCGTCGCACCCGGCGGCCTTTGCCACGGCCTCCACCTCGGCGTCGGTGGCCGCCGGGCGACCCATGCGGATATTTTCCCGGATGCTCTCGTCAAAGAGGTAGTTGTCCTGGGAGACAAAGGCCACCTGGTCATAGAGCTGCTTCAGTGGGACCCGCTTCAAGTCTTGTCCGCCCAAGGTGATGGAGCCGGAGGTTACATCCCAAAAGCCGGCGATCAGCTTGGCGATGGTGGACTTGCCCGAGCCAGAGGGCCCCACAAAGGCGGTCATGCTCCCGGCGGGAATGGTGAGGGACACATCGTGGAGCACCTCCTTGTCCGCGTGGTAGCCGAAAGACACATGGGAGAGCTTGATGTCCCGGCCCCGGAACTCCACCGACGCTTCCCCGTGATCCTGCTCCGCCCCGTTCAGGATGGCGTCCACCGAGCCCACGATGGTGCCCACTTTGGCAAGGCTGTCCACAAAGTCCATAGCGGCCAGCAGAGGCCCGGCAATGCCCAGGGACAGGACGATGGTGGTGATAAAGGTCTCGATGGGCAGACTCCCTCCGGTGTAGAGAAGCCAGCCCACCGGCAGAATAGTAATCATGGTGGTAGGTGAGATGGCACGGGCCAGAGAGACCGGCATCTGGCAGCTCTTCATCCAGTGGTAGAAGTAGGAGGCGTTGGCCTTTACGCTGTCGGAGAAGCGGGCATAGGACTGCTTGCCCTGGTTGAACGCCTTGATGACCTCAATGCCGCCGATGTACTCCACAATGGCGCTGTTCATGGCCTGGGTGGTCTTGACCGAGCCCTCATACTGCTTGCCGTAGCCAGCCATCACCGCCATCATGAAAGCCATGCCCACCGGGATGGACACCATGCTTAAAAGGGCCATCCGCCAGTCCAGTACGAACAGGTAGATCAGGATGCACACTGGCCCCAGCACATTGGCGGTCATCTCCGGCAGAAGATGGGCCAGGGGCCGTTCCATGCTCTCCACCTGGTCCACAATGATCTGCTTCATCTGGCCGCTGGAGGTGTCCAGAATCGTACCCAGAGGCATCTTTGGCAGCTTCTCCAGCACCCGCTCCCGGATGGATTTCAGGATGGCAAAGGTGGCCTTGTGGGATTGGGACAGGGCCAGGGAATACAGGGTGGCCCGGAGCAGGAAGCCCACGAGCGCCACAACACACCATATCAGGTAGTATTGCATACTCTGCTCCCCTTTCAGCAGGCCCAGGGTGATCTGCGCCGCGGCGAAGTAAGGGAGCATCCCAAACAGTACCCCCACCACAGCGGACAGGACCGCCCGCTTCAGGCCGCCCTGCTGTCCCTCTCCCAGCTCCCACAAACGGAGCATGGGGCTTTGTTGTTTCATGATATAAATTCCTCCTTTTGGTTAGTAATTGCTAACTTTTGTGCAAACAGGAGGGCTGCACCCAAGGGCACAGCCTCTTTTGTCAGGGCTGAGGGTCAAACACGGTGCCGAAACCTGCCATGTGGTAGCGGTTGAGCATCTTGACATAGCGGTGGGCGGCGGCGCGGTCCATGTTGTGCCGCACCACCTCGAACATGCCGTTGAAGTAGGCGGTGACGATGATATGGATGAACTCCTCCGTCACCAGGCCGGATTTGACGCTCTCGCAACCGATGACCTCCATGTACTTGTAGGTGTACTCCACCTCGATGTCCACCAGTTCGTCCAGGAAGCGCGAAAACCGGGTACCATGGGCCCCGTCCAGCAGCAGGCGGAATACATCAAAGTGGTCGTAGATGTAGTCCAACAGGTCTTCCTGATGGCGGGCAGTGTACTGGCCCATCTCGGCCCTCTGCTCCTCCTCCGGGAATTGGTGAAAGTCCTCCTGGACCTTGCGGAACATGGCCTTAAATTCATCCACCACCGGCTCCGCGAGGGCGCGGAACAGCCCCTCTTTGTCCCCAAAGCGGGTGTAGATTGACCCGGTGCTGGTCTCCGCTTCCTGGGCGATGGTACGCAAGGAAGCGTCCAGAAATCCCCTGGACAAAAACTCCTCCTTGGCGCACTCCAGCACCCGGTCATAGACGCCCACCTTTTGTTTTGCCACTGCCATTCCTCCTCATTCAAAACAATGTTTTATAACGCTGTTTTGAATATAGCACTACGGTTTTCATTTGTCAAGAGGGGAGCTCAGAATAAGAGAGCGAAAGACCCCGCAGACCGAATCTGCGGGGTCTTTTCATGTTATTCTATTTCTGCATCCTCTTGAATAGTCGGATAGATCATCTGCCACGCCGGGAGAAAGTCCAGTTGAACCAGCGCGTTGCGGAAGGCCCTCGATAGTGGGTCTACAAATTCCCTTCGGCTGTGAAGCAGTTCCACGATATAAAGCTCCCATGTGTAGTGGGGTCCCCGCTGTTTCTTCCACAGCGGATAATACGCCCTCTCTGCTCGGAACATCAGAAACTCTACGATTGAGATACAGTTCTCGAAGGAATAGAGCTTTGCCATATGGAGCATCCCGGCGCTGTCATAACGCGTTACGGGAAAGTCCACTTCCGCTTCCTCCAATGTAAAGTCAAATGCGGAGGCAGGGAACGCAATCACGGT
>UMHL01069040.1_pt1 | contig 14454 bp, 8 predicted proteins | sample 1965551 | NCBI WGS metagenome assembly UMHL01 (sample SAMEA4836100, study PRJEB28245) | human gut metagenome | biome: gut microbiome; material: fecal sample | place: Denmark | collected 2008 | reverse complement strand
TGAACCATTTGCACAGGAACATGCAGGAAGCCGCACAAAATTTTCCGGAACAGGTCTGGGAATGCCGATTTCAAAGAAACTGATTGAGAAAATGGGTGGAACGATTACCTTTGAAAGCGCAGAAGGCATAGGGACGACATTTGTGATCCGGGTTCCATTTAAAATAGATCCGGATGCGGATAAACGTGAAGAACAGAAGGATGTATCCGAAAAATCTATAAAGGGATTGCATATTCTTCTGGCGGAAGATAATGAGCTGAATATGGAAATCGCTGAATTTGTGCTTCAGAATGAAGGTGCTGAGGTGTCCAAAGCATGGAATGGCGAGGAAACTGTTGAGCTATTCAGAAAAAGTGAATCTGGTGAATTTGATGCTATTCTTATGGATATTATGATGCCAGTCATGAATGGATATGAAGCCACAAAGATGATTAGGTCTCTGGACAGGGAGGATGCAAAGGTGATTCCGATTATTGCGATGACAGCAAATGCATTCACGGAGGACAGGCTAAGAGCAAAAGAAGCAGGAATGAATGAACATATCGCAAAACCTTTTGATGTAAAACTATTGGTAAAGATAATTCATAAATTGGTGCATTAGAGCATGTTTGAAAAATAGTCTCAGAAGGGGGATTCGTAATGAGAAAGAAAAAATGGAACAGAGTTTTAGCTGTACTTTTAATGATGGTGATGAGTATATCACTTCTGTCAGGATGTGGCAGCAAAAGTGCGGAAAAAGAAGATGCAGAAACAATTACTGTGTATTTATGGAGCACAAACCTCTATGAAAAATATGCACCATATATTCAGGAACAGCTCCCGGATATCAATGTTGAATTTATCGTAGGGAATAATGATCTGGATTTCTACAAATTTCTGAATGAAAATGGTGGATTGCCGGATATTATAACCTGCTGTCGTTTCTCACTGCATGACGCGAGTCCCCTGAAAGACAATCTGATGGATCTTTCTACAACCAATGTTGCTGGTGCTGTCTATGATACCTACCTCAGCAATTTTATGAATGAGGATGGAAGCGTAAACTGGCTTCCGGTGTGTGCGGATGCACATGGTTTTGTAGTGAACAAAGACCTTTTTGAAAAGTATGATATCCCTCTTCCAACAGATTATGAAAGTTTTGTCTCTGCCTGCCAGGCATTTGACAAAGTGGGGATTCGTGGATTTACAGCAGACTATTATTATGATTATACCTGTATGGAAACACTGCAGGGTCTGTCAGCATCAGAACTGTCTTCCGTGGACGGACGAAAGTGGCGTACTACCTACAGTGACCCGGATAATACAAAGAGAGAAGGCCTGGACAGTACAGTCTGGCCAAAGGCTTTTGAACGTATGGAACAGTTCATTCAGGATACCGGGCTGAGCCAGGATGATCTGGATATGAATTATGATGATATCGTTGAGATGTATCAAAGTGGCAAGCTTGCCATGTACTTTGGCACCTCTGCTGGTGTAAAAATGTTTCAGGATCAGGGCATTAACACAACCTTTCTTCCATTCTTTCAGGAAAACGGTGAAAAATGGATTATGACTACGCCATATTTCCAGGTGGCTTTAAATAGCAATCTGACAAAGGATGAGACACGTCGAAAGAAAGCAATGAAGGTACTGGACACAATGCTTTCAGCGGATGCGCAGAATAGAATCGTTTATGATGGACAGGATCTGTTAAGCTACAGTCAGGATGTAGATCTCCAGCTTACGGAATATCTGAAGGATGTGAAACCTGTGATCGAAGAAAACCATATGTATATCCGCATAGCGTCAAATGACTTTTTCTCTGTTTCTAAGGATGTGGTTTCGAAGATGATATCAGGAGAATACGATGCAGGGCAGGCTTATCAGTCATTTGATTCTCAGCTTCTTGAGGAGAAATCCACTTCTGAAAAAGTAGTCTTGGATTCACAGAAGTCTTATTCAAACCGTTTCCATAGTAGTGGAGGAAATGCTGCATATTCTGTTATGGCAAACACGCTGCGCGGTATTTATGGGTCAGATGTGCTGATCGCAACCGGAAACAGCTTTACGGGAAACGTGCTGAAAGCCGGCTATACTGAAAAAATGGCGGGCGATATGATCATGCCGAACGAACTTTCAGCTTACAGCAGCAAAATGAGCGGAGCCGAACTGAAAGAGGCAGTTAAAAACTTTGTAGAAGGCTATGAGGGTGGATTTACTCCGTTTAACCGAGGCTCTCTGCCTGTGCTCAGTGGTATTTCTGTAGAAGTCAAAGAAACAGATGATGATTATACATTGAGCAAAGTTACAAAGGACGGAAAACAAATTCAGGATAATGATACTTTCACGGTAACCTGTCTTGCGATACCAAAACACATGGAGGCTTATCCGGCAGATGATAATATTGTGTTTGATGGAGGGAATACCTCTGTGGATGATACATGGACAGGATATATTTCAGATGGTGATGCCGTTCTTGCAGAGCCTGAAGACTACATGACTTTGAGGTGAGAAGGATGGGCATTAAGAATCATAATACAAAAAGAGAGAAGAATGTCATGATAAAACGGTTAAGGATAGCTGTCTTTATTGCAGTTTCTCTTGGAATTGTGTTGATAGTTTTCCGATATTTTGGATTTGTATCGAAAACTATTTATGAGGAAAGTGTTTCTCATCTGACGGAAGTTTTTCATCAGTCTGATAATATGCTGAGGGAACTGACAGATAAGAATCTGAACTATCTTCATATGTGGGGTGAGAATCTGCAGGATATTTCCAGCGAAGGTGAAATTCGGGATTATATAAAGAAAGCGCAGGAAGATGCCGGCTTTTTAGACTTCTTTTTTCTGTCAGCTGACGGGAACTATAAGATGGCAACAGGGGAAACCGGATACCTTGGATTACAGGAAAATATTGAAGATGAGATCCGGCAGGGAAATGATGTGATAGCGAATGCAGCGGTTCCCGGAAAATCCCAGCTGCTTGTTTTTGCCACAGCTAAGGCTCATGGAATTTATCAGGGATTTGAATATGATGCCATTGCCATTGCTTATGAAAACTCTGATATCGTAGATGTACTGGATATTTCTGCTTTTGCTGGAAATGCCCAGAGTTTTGTTGTTCATCCTGATGGCCGTGTTGTGGTTGATCATTCTTCTGAGGCATGGGGGAACGTGTATAATTTCTTCGGTGTTCTGAGAGAGCATTCTGATATGTCCGAAAAAGAAATTAATGAACTTTCAGAGAAGTTTAAAGCAAGACGTACCGATGCAATGCTGCTAAATCTGGATGGAAGAAACTATTATCTGGTCTATGAAAAATCAGATATTCAGGACTGGATGTTTTTGGGACTTGTCCAGGCGGATATCGTCAATGCCAGTATGAACAGTCTGCAGCGTAGTACGATACTTCTTGTTGGTGCGGTCGTGCTCTGTATTGCCGCTTTACTTATTAGTTTTATTATTCAAAAAGGCAGAATAAACCTCAGGAAAAAGGATACGGAGATTCTGTACAGGGACGAGCTGTTTCAAAAGCTTTCAATGAATGTAGATGACGTCTTTCTGATGCTGGATGCAAAAACATATCAGGCAGATTACGTCAGCCCAAATGCGGAAAAGCTGCTGGGTATTACGGTAGAACAGATTCGTAAAGATATTTGTATTCTGGGAAAACTACATCCAGAGGAACAGGAAGATTCGGAGAAAAATTATATGGAGAAAATCCAGGTTCATGAGCAGAGGGAATGGGATTTTGAATATGTTCATCTGAAGACAGGGGAAAAACGCTGGTTCCATAATATTGTAATGGGCAGTGAGGTAAACGGAAAAAGGAAATATATCCTGGTTATGTCGGATCGTACCTCTGACTGGAAAATGAACCAGGCACTTTCTGAGGCGGTACATGCGGCGGAGACAGCAAACCAGGCAAAGAGTACTTTCCTTTCTAATATGTCTCACGATATCCGGACACCAATGAATGCGATTATCGGTTTTACCACACTGGCTGTAAGTAATATTGATAATCAGGAAAGAGTCCAGGATTATCTGGGTAAGATTCTTTCCTCCAGTAACCATCTGCTCTCATTGATCAATGATATATTGGATATGAGCCGGATTGAGAGTGGAAAGATACATCTGGAAGAGACAGAGGTCAGTCTGTCGGATGTGCTTCATGATCTGAAGACGATCATCAGTGGGCAAATCCATGCGAAGCAGCTGGAACTTTATATGGATGTCATGGATGTTACAAATGAAGATGTTTACTGTGACAAGACTCGGCTGAACCAGGTGCTGCTGAATCTTTTGTCTAATGCGGTTAAGTTTACACCTGCAGGAGGAACCGTTTCTGTCCGGCTGAAACAGTATCCGAAGGCAGTAAAAGGCAGCAAGCTGTATGAGATCCGGGTAAAGGATACCGGAATCGGTATGAGTCAGGAATTCGTGCAGAAAATTTTTTCTCCTTTTGAGAGGGAGAGGACTTCCACTGTGAGCAGAACCCAGGGCACAGGGCTTGGCATGGCAATCACCAAGAATATTGTGGATATGATGGGCGGAACTATTGAGGTTCAGACAGAACAGGGCAAAGGTACCGAATTTATTGTCTGTCTGCCATTACGGATTCAGTCTGAGCGCCAACGTATAGAGAAAATCGCAGAACTGGAAGGGCTTAAGGCACTGGTTGTAGATGATGACTTTAATACCTGTGACAGTGTGACAAAAATGCTTGTAAGGGTCGGAATGCGTTCGGAATGGACACTTTCCGGCAAGGAAGCTGTTCTCCGTGCACGGCAGTCTATGGAACTAGGAGATGCGTTCCACGCTTATATCATTGACTGGCGTCTGCCAGATATGAATGGTATTGAAGTCACCCGTCAGATCCGCAGCCTTGGTGATGATACACCGATCATTATCCTGACCGCATATGATTGGTCAGATATCGAGGCAGAAGCCAGAGCAGCAGGGGTGACTGCATTCTGTGCGAAACCGCTGTTCATGTCAGATATCAGAGATACCTTGATGACTGCTATCGGCCAGAGTCAGGCTGAAGTAGAAGATTCAATTCTTCCAGAAGCAGGTTCAGATTTCAGAGGCAGATGTATACTACTTGTGGAAGATAACGAACTGAACAGTGAAATTGCGGTGGAAATTCTGAAAGAATATGGATTTCTGGTTGATACTGCCGAAAATGGCGCAGAGGCAGTGGAGAAAGTTAAGAATTCGACTCCAGGTAAGTATGATCTGGTGCTGATGGATGTGCAGATGCCGGTAATGAATGGATACGAGGCCACCCGTCAGATTCGTGCGCTGGATGATCCGGCACTGTCGGGAATCACCATCCTTGCCATGACTGCTAATGCCTTTGATGAGGACAGGAAGAAAGCCTTGGAATATGGCATGGATGGATTCTTATCCAAACCGATAGTTATAGAAGAGTTAATCAGTACTTTACACAACAACCTGCTGGATTAGAGCGTGTTTGATCAGGTGTTTGGAACTTCAGAAAATCCGCACGGATAAAGGAAATAAGGAATATGGATAAAAGTAGAAAAAAATCAGCCGTACTATTTGTATGTATATTGCTAGTTCTGGGAATGTGGATGATGTTATCAGTACACAGCCAGGCCGCTGAAACGAATAATGATGAAAAACAGGCACAGACCATTCGTGTCGGCTCATTTGAGGATACCTTTAATTATGTCGACAAAAACGGTGTAAGACGAGGATATGGCTACGAACTCATGCAGGCTCTGGCAGGTTATACCGAATGGAAATTTGAGTATGTGAAATGTGACTGGTCTGACTGTTTTGATAAGCTTGAAAATGGTGAGATTGATATTATGGGTGATATCTCTTACAGCGATGAACGTGCACAAAAGATGCTTTTTTCGGATGAACCGATGGGTGAGGAAAAATATATTCTTTATGCTGATTTATCGAATATGGATATTGGGATGTCTGATTTTAAGTTTATGGACGGGAAACGTGTAGGTGTGCTCATGGATACAGAGCCAGAAATTATGCTGACAGAATGGGAAAATAAAAATGGTATACATACAGAGCATGTAAATGTGAATAATGATAATGATGTCGAAAAGAAATTAGCGAATCATGAGATTGATGCTTTTGTATCTCTGGAGGAATCCATCTGGTCTGAACAGGGAATATCATCTGTTACCACTATTGGCAAATCAGGTATATATTTTGCAATAAATAAAGAGCGTAGCGATATCAAGACGGAGCTGGACTATGCTATGTGTCAGCTGGATCAGGATAGTCCTTTTTTTAAGGCAGATATGTATAAGAAATATTTTACACTTGATTATAATCAGAGTCTTACAGGTGGAGAAAAATCCTGGCTGGAAGAACATGGTGACATCCGGATGGGATTTTTGAACAATGATCCGGCAATCTTTTCCATGGACGAAACAACTGGAAAACTTACCGGTATGCTACCAGAATATGTCTCCTATGCCAAAGACTGTCTGGGAAATCAGACGCTGAAATTTAATATACAGGACTATGATGATTATGATGAAATGCTTCAGGCACTGCAGAATCATGAAATTGACATGATTTTTTATGCCGGCAGAAATCCTGATATTGCAGAAAAAAAAGGCTATGCACTTACAAACACAGCCTGGACCTACAATCTTATGGCAGTAACTGATGAGAAAAATTTTGACGAGGGTAATGGGTATACAGTAGCTGTGCCAAAGGAAAAAGAAGCTTTAAAACAGCAGCTTACCTTTAGTTATCCACAATGGAATCTTGTGGATTATGATTCGTTTGAGGAGGCTGCTGAAATGATTACTAATGAAAAAGCAGACTGTTTTCTCATGGGAGCAAGTCAGGCGATGGTATATGATAACAATCGAGATTTCAAGAGTGTTCCACTTACAAAAACAATGGAGGCATGCTTTGCAGTAAAAGGTGGAGAGGAAACTCTTTTGTCGATCCTGAATAAAACTTTAAAGGGCATGCCGTCTGGCATGCTTACAAGCGCACTTGCTATCTATGATAGTACGGCAGATAAGGTAACATTTTTGGACTTTGTAAAAGACAATATGCTTGCTTTTTTTCTCGCCACAGGATTCTCTGCACTCAGCATCATTGTTATTATCCTCGTACTTTTACGCAAGGCAAGGAAAGCAGAAGCTGCCGCAAAGCTTGCTGCAAATGATACACAAAAACTTAATGAGAAACTGGAAATCGCTTTGAAAAAAGCAGAGGATGCCAGTCTCGCAAAGACCAGTTTTCTTAACAATATGTCACATGATATCCGTACTCCTATGAATGTAATTCTGGGTTATGCACAGCTTATGGAGAATGAACTAAATGGAAAAGACATACCTGAAGTTTTGGAACATCTGGAAAAACTGCAGCAGTCTGGAAATCTTCTTCTGTCAATCATAAATAATGTATTGGATATGGCCCGGATTGAGAGCGGAAGGATGGAGATTGATGAGAATTACTGCCGGATTGAAGATGTCTGGAAATCTTTGTTTGCAGTATTTGATGAGAAAGCAAGGAAAAAGAATATTTCGCTTCATTACACGATGAATGTAGAGCATGAGCATGTATTGACAGATGTTACCAAGGTAAAAGAAATATTGGTCAATATCCTGAGCAATGCTATAAAATATACTCCAGCAGGTGGTTCTGTTATGGTATATGTAGATGAATTACCTTGTGATGAGTCTGGATACATGATAGTGAGGATCAGAATCAGCGATACCGGAATCGGTATGAGTCAGGATTATCTGACAAAGATTTTCGAAGCATTCACGCGTGAGAAGAACACCACAAAGAGCAAAATCGCAGGAACCGGACTGGGCATGTCAATAGTCAAGAATTATGTTGACCTGCTTGGTGGAACAATAGATGTAGAGAGTGAGCTTGGCAAGGGCAGTACCTTTATAGTTACATTAAAACACAGGATAGCGGATGAAAGATATTATGTAAAAAAGCATATTGAAGAGCCTGGAACAGGAAATGAAATCCTTGAAGGCAGGAATATCCTTTTAGCGGAGGATAATGATTTAAATGCAGAGATTGCAGAGGCAATACTTGAGCGTGCCGGTCTTAGGATAGAACGTGTGGAGAATGGTATTCAGTGTGTGAACAGAATACTGAAAATGCCGGCAGGAACATATGATATGATCTTCATGGATATCCAGATGCCGCAAATGGACGGTTATAAAGCAACACAGACAATCAGAAATTTGCCAGATAAGGATAAAGCGTGCATACCGATTATAGCTATGACAGCCAATGCTTTTGCAGAAGATAAAAAAAAGACGATGGAGGCAGGGATGAATGCACATCTGTCAAAACCATTAAATGTACCGGAACTGATGGATACAATCCGAAAATTCTGTGATGGTAAGCAGATGTGTCAGCGACCGGGAAAAGAATAACAGAGGTATAGCAGAATGAAAAAGAATTCTGTTGTTATATCATTCCGTAAGTGATATACTAAAAAGACAGAAAAAAACCGTGTGGAATTACAGTTTTACTTTCGCATGGTTTCTTTTATACATAATGGTTAGTTTCAACTAATATCAAAAATAGTATGAAGGACTACAAAATAGTAGTTATTCCGGTTTTAAAGAAAGGAAAGTGAAAAGCGAATGAATACTTTTTTTGGCATATTGATTCCATTTGTTGGAACAACGCTGGGTGCAGCATGTGTGTTTTTTATGAGAACAACATTTAGCAAATCAGTGCAACGTGCACTTACAGGATTTGCAGCAGGTGTAATGGTTGCTGCTTCAATCTGGAGTCTTCTAATTCCGGCCATGAAACAATCGGAGAAGATGGGAGATTTGTCATTTGTTCCGGCAGTTGCTGGGTTCTGGATTGGTATATTGTTTTTACTCACACTTGATCATTTGATTCCGCATCTTCATGTTGGAAGTGATCAGGCAGAGGGACCGAAAAGCAGGCTTGGCCGTACTACAATGATGGTGTTGGCAGTTACATTACATAACATCCCTGAAGGTATGGCAGTCGGTGTAATGTATGCAGGATTTCTTGCTGGAAATGCACAGATTACAGCAACAAGTGCACTTGCGTTATCACTTGGAATTGCTATTCAGAATTTCCCGGAAGGAGCAATTATATCCATGCCGCTTAGGGCAGAGGGAGAAAGTAAGGGAAAGGCATTTTTAGGTGGTGTACTTTCAGGGGTGGTCGAACCGATTGGCGCAGTATTGACAATTATTGCTGCACAGCTGATAATCCCGGCATTACCATATTTGCTGAGCTTTGCAGCAGGAGCTATGCTTTATGTCGTGGTTGAAGAACTAATCCCTGAAATGTCGCAGGGAGAGCACTCGGATATTGGTACGGTTTTCTTTGCAGTTGGGTTTAGTTTAATGATGATTCTGGATGTGGCACTTGGGTGATAACAAACAGGAAAAGGTATTAGAATATAAATTTGCGGTAATCAATTATATCGGATTTCTAAGATTTTCATAATCAACTTTACAAAATCTAATCAGAATCAGTCCATCCATATTCCACATGGATGCAAATACCGGAATTTCTTTGATATCAGATGTCATTTTTATCATAAGAAAATATCCTTTTTCATCCCTTCTTCTGCAATATTATGATTATATGGTACATTATAAATGTGGAATTTACAAAGGTTAAGCGCATAACCCATTACAAAATTTGCATTCGATTTTTGTGATATTTTACTATTGCATTACGCATTTCCAGCAATCTGTGTGTTAATCATTAATGACATTCTTATCCCACAATAAAACTGTGTCGTAAAATGTGGTAAGAAAATCAGACGAATATATTTTTCCAAAGACTTGTCGTAAAAATGTGGTCAAATCAAGAAAATCGAGTGCGAAAGCAAGTGAGAAATCCCTGTGAAGCCCGTAAAATCAAAGCTTCACCAAAAAATCTCAAAAAATTAGCACTCGTCTATTGACATGGCTAACAGATAGTGATATATATATGTTATACGAAGTGTAGAACAAATAAGCATCTTCGGGTTAGGAGGAACTTATATGAATATAAATAAATTTACGCAAAAGTCATTAGAAGCAGTAAATAACTGTGAGAAACTGGCTTATCAGTATGGCAGCCCGGAAATCGATCAGGAACATTTTTTATATAGCCTGCTTACGATTGAGGATAGCCTGATTTTAAAATTAATTGAAAAGATGGAAGTGAATAAAGAAGCATTTCTGTCACAGGTACAGCAGGCAGTTGAGAAGAAGCCAAAAGTTTCCGGTGGACAGACTTATATCAGTAAGTCTTTGAATCAGGTACTTGTGAGTGCGGAGGATGAAGCTAAGGCAATGGGAGATGAGTATGTTTCTGTAGAGCATCTTTTCCTTTCTTTAATGAAGTATCCGAATACAGAGATTAAGAAATTGTTTCAGGCATATGGAATTACAAGAGAGCGTTTTCTTCAGGCATTGTCTACAGTAAGAGGTAACCAGAAGGTTGTCAGTGATAACCCAGAAGCCACTTATGAGACATTGGAGAAGTATGGTTATGACCTTGTAGAGAGAGCTAAACAGCAGAAGCTTGACCCGGTTATCGGACGAGACAGCGAGATTCGTAATGTCGTTCGTATTCTTTCCAGAAAGACAAAGAATAACCCGGTATTGATTGGTGAACCTGGTGTTGGTAAAACAGCTGTTGTTGAAGGTCTTGCACAGCGTATCGTGAAAGGTGATGTGCCAGATTCTTTAAAGGATAAGAAATTATTTGCCCTTGATATGGGTTCTTTAGTAGCAGGAGCGAAATATCGTGGTGAGTTTGAGGAACGTTTAAAAGCAGTTCTTGAAGAAATCAAAGCCAGCGATGGACAGATTCTTTTATTCATTGATGAGCTGCACACGATTGTTGGTGCTGGTAAGACCGACGGTGCGATGGATGCCGGAAACCTGTTAAAGCCAATGCTTGCCAGAGGGGAACTTCACTGTATCGGTGCTACAACACTGAATGAATACCGTCAGTATATTGAAAAAGATGCCGCATTGGAGCGTCGTTTTCAGCCGGTTATGGTCGATGAACCTACGGTAGAAGATACGATTTCTATTTTGAGAGGATTAAAAGACCGCTACGAAGTATATCACGGTGTAAAGATTGCAGACAGTGCCTTAGTAAGTGCCGCTGTTTTATCTAACCGTTATATTACCGACCGTTTCCTCCCAGATAAGGCAATCGACCTTGTGGATGAAGCATGTGCGATGATTAAGACAGAATTAGATTCCCTTCCGGCCGACCTTGATGAAGTGCAGAGAAAGATTATGCAGTTAGAAATCGAGGAAGCAGCCTTAAAGAAAGAAACGGATCGTCTTAGTGTAGAACGTCTTGAAAATCTGCAAAAGGAACTCGCCGAATTACGTGAGGAATTTAAGTCGAAAAAGGCTTCCTGGGATCAGGAGAAATCCGCAGTAGAGCGTGTTTCCAAGTTAAAGGAAGAAATCGAAAGTTTAAATAATGAGATTCAGATTGCACAGCGCAATTATGATTTAAATAAAGCAGCAGAATTACAATATGGTAAATTGCCAGAATTGCAAAGACAGTTAGAGGAAGCGGAAGAAAGTGCAAAGAAGAGAGAATCTTCTATGGTTCATGAATCTGTAACTGATGATGAAATCGCAACGATCATCAGCCGCTGGACGGGTATTCCGGTAGCAAAACTTACCGAGAGTGAGAGAAATAAGACATTGAATCTTGATAAGGAACTCCATAAACGAGTTGTCGGTCAGGATGAAGGTGTGGAAAAGGTTACTGAAGCCATTATCCGTTCGAAAGCAGGAATTAAAGATCCGACAAAGCCAATCGGTTCCTTTATGTTCCTCGGACCTACTGGTGTAGGTAAGACAGAACTTGCGAAAGCACTTGCCGCAAGCCTGTTTGATAACGAACAGAACATGGTTCGTATTGATATGAGTGAGTATATGGAGAAATATTCCGTATCTCGCCTGATCGGAGCGCCTCCAGGATATGTAGGATATGAAGAGGGCGGTCAGCTTACCGAAGCCGTCAGAAGAAAACCATACTCAGTTGTTCTTTTTGATGAAATAGAAAAGGCACATCCCGATGTATTTAATGTGCTATTACAGGTACTTGATGATGGGCACATCACCGATTCTCAGGGCAGAACAGTAGACTTTAAGAACACGATATTAATCATGACCTCCAATATCGGTTCCCAGTATCTGCTCGAAGGAATCGATGAAAATGGCAACATCAAGACCGATGCAGAAACTATGGTCATGAATGACCTGCGTTCCCACTTTAGACCAGAGTTTTTGAATCGTCTTGATGAGATTATCATGTTTAAACCTCTTACCAAAGACAATATCGGAGGCATTATTGAGCTTATGCTTGCCGATGTCAACAAACGTCTTGAAGACAAGGAACTTTCTATTCATCTTACCGATGCTGCCAAGAGTTATGTTATCGAACATGGATACGAACCGGCATACGGTGCACGTCCATTGAAGAGATATCTGACAAAACATGTCGATACCCTTGCTGCGAGAATGATACTTTCCGGCGAGGTATATCCACAGGATACGATTGTCATTGACGAACAGGGTGGAGAACTGATTGCTTCTGTGGAACATAGACAATGATGATTTAATTCATTAAATAACGGACAAACAGACGAATCCATGAAATAAAATAATCCATATCTGTGGCTTTAGTCGCAGATATGGATTATTTTATTTCATGGATTCGTCTGTTTAGCCATTTGCTTACCGAATGGAACAGTAAACTACAATTCATTATTCACCATATAATAATAAACCTCCGCAAGGAACTTAGAATTCGTCGGAGCTCCTTTATCTGAATAAGAGGAGCAATGAAAAATTTTCTCAATCTCTTCTAAATCACCTTTTAAAAATCCAATTTCAATTGCATGCCGAATGTTTCGTTCGACCCGGGCGGCTGTACTCGAACATTTTTTAGCAACATCGACATATAACCCTTTTGTAATGTGGTTTAAATAATCAGGATCAAGTGCGATAAGTTCTAATGCGGTTACTATGTAAGAAAAACCAAGCATATTAGCGGGAATTCCGATTTGCATCAAAAGTTTTTGAATTCCTGAGGTTTCGATGCGTAAAACATTTTTAAAATCATTTTCACTGTTTATAGTAAAAATAAGTACTTTTTGATGATCTTCCATAGTGTCGATAAATCTGAAAAGGTCATCTTTAACATGGAAAATTCCCGCAAAATCAATAAAAACGTTAGACATATATTATATCCCCTTCCTTTTTGTTATCTTTTACATTTTAATATGTATATTGACATAATAAAATATTAGGAATAACATAACAATTATAAAAGTTTTTAAAAAGTTATGTCAGTAATGACCCGTGGGAGACAAGATGTTCAGTGATAAGATTCGAGAATTAATGATTGAGAGGGATATATCCCTTACGGATTTGGCGGAACTTTCTGGAGTTCCATTTGAGACATTGCGTAATATTTATTATAGAAAAGTAAAAGATCCAAAAGTATCGACTGCTTTTCAATTAGCAAGTGCGCTTGAAGTTACCGTTGAGTATTTATTAAAAGATATGAGTACGACAGAGGAAGAGGCGGAGAATTCAGAAGGACAGGAGGGCATAGAGGAAGAACTTCTTGAAAATTATAGAGAGTGTGGGAATCATGGAAAGGCAATTATTCGTTTAGTTGCCCGGTTAGAATGTAAGGCAGCAAGAAAAGAAAGATTGAATTTGCGTAAAATGAAACACAGAATCCCATGTTTTATTCCAGTAGGCCGTATTGGAGATGGTATTGATTACAATAGTTGTACGGTAGAAGACGAATACACAATGATTAAAAAGGTTTATCTGGCTATTGAGATTACTAATAATAACTTTGCTCCTGCATATTGTAAAGGAGACAGGATATTATTAGAGAATCGTTTTCCTGAATTAGGAGAATGCGCCGTCTTTACAGATGGAATGAAAGCTTATTTCCGCTATTTTAAAATGGAAGGAGAAATGTACTGTTTAAAATGCCTGAATGGAAGAGGGAAAGATATGCTGCTTCGGCGAATGGATGAAGTAGACTGTCTCGGCACCTGTATTAGTGTGATTAGGAAATAGGGCATATAGGGGTTCTATTGCTCGGCTGCCCTTCGAGAACATCAGTTTTGCTTCGCAAATCAGAAAATGTCAAATATTGAGTTTTGCATTATCTTGTGATACCATATAAATGGATAGTTGGACATTTCAATGAAAATAGCTAAATATTTTATAAATGGGGCAGATTTTGAATGAGTATGATATTGGGATATATAAAGGAACGAGAAATATCTTTTCTGTTCTTTCTATTGTTGGTTCTGTTAGTAATTGTTCTTTGGAATTTGTACAAAAAGGAGAAAAAGAGAGCAGAAGCAGCAGAACTCTCTGTAGCCGGTGAGCGGAAATATTACGTGGTGTGCATCCCGTCAAGTAGACAATTAAAAAAATATAAA
>UMHL01061142.1_pt1 | contig 14457 bp, 8 predicted proteins | sample 1965551 | NCBI WGS metagenome assembly UMHL01 (sample SAMEA4836100, study PRJEB28245) | human gut metagenome | biome: gut microbiome; material: fecal sample | place: Denmark | collected 2008 | reverse complement strand
AAATGGTCATCGATAAAACGAGAACGTTTTTGTGTTAAAACGACCTTGTTTGCCGGACAAGATGCAAAAACGAGGCATAAAAACACCCACGGCATGGCGGATAAACATCCACGCATCCACGGAAAGGCCTTGCACAGACCCGGGTCTGCACCTCTCCCACACCCGGGTCTCCGTGGCTCTTACACCCGGGTCTCAAGCGGCTCTTCAAGCCGTTTTTGACAAAAGAAAAGCCGGTCTTGATGAAAAATGAAGCTGTTTTAACATGTTTTGTACCTGTTCCCGGACGGTCTCTGTTATTGTCGTATAATTGATACACTGGATGTTATCGTTTTTTCGCCATGATGGTTATGACAGATGAATGATAGTAAAAAACGGCAACTGTCATGCTGTAACTTATTGGTTTAAAGTTGTATATAGACGGATATGGTAGTATGATGGTTGGTTTTGCAAAACAGTTATGTAATTAGTCCGTATCGGTGACGAAAACAGATGGATGCTTTATGATTTTGGTGCTCTGGTTTGTCTTTACAAAGTATAGAAGGTGTCGTAGATTTCCTAAATAGTATCATAATTGATCAATGTCAATTGTGGTATTCTTTTGGCATTTGAGTGTTACTCTTGTATAGAGGAGAATTTTTAATATTGTGATGAATTTGGTAAAGTAAAGAATTTTTCACTGATGTAAAAAATAATGGGGAGTTTGTGTTTTTAGTTTTAATCTCCGCTGGAGATGATTTAGTATTTCCAGCGGAGTATTTTCATTAAGTTGTCGAATAAGTAAAAACTGAAATATTTTTGAAAGCATGAAGAGTTATATATTAGTATCGATAAGTTTATTATTGTGTTCTTGTCAGGCAAAATTACCGGTGAATGTTCCTGAATTGTCAGATGGGAATCCGACAACCTGTTTCGTGGGAACGGAAGGGGTAAATAAAGTGATTTTTGATGAACAATATACTGTTCCCATCCAAAGTTATAAAATCTATTCGTCCGGCGAGACGCCTGTTCACGATCCGTCTGCCTGGACATTGAAAGGTTCCTATGACGGGAAGAACTGGGTGGTTGTGGATGAACGGAAAGACCAGACGTTCTGTTCCCGCTATCAGGAAATTCTTTGTTCGATAACCAAACCTTCCAATTATAAACAGTATATGCTGGAAGCTGCTACGGCAGTTGGTGATACATTGGTGTTGGGAGATGTGGTGTTGTTCGATGAGAATCTGAATGCCGGCTGGGAGGATTTCAAATATCCGGAAATCGATTACGAAGTGATTGATCCGGAAACTAAGGGGGCTGCCATTTATGCGGATCTTGTCCAGAATCCGGACGAATACATACGTTATCACGCTCGAAAGGTAGCCGAAATTCTTTTCTATTCGGCAAAAGATACGATGAATGATGTTCAAAAGGTTCATTATACGTTGAAAGATTATGACGGAGTTTCAGCCAAGAGTGGTAATCCGGCCAATACCTCGATTGTTTACAGCACTCAGCATATTGAGAAATCAGCGAACGAATCCCTCTATAAGCTCGACTTTGAAACACGTGGTGTCCTGTTTCATGAATTGGTACACGCCTATCAGTTCGAACCGAAAGGAATCGGTTCCTATTCAACCAACAAAACATTCTGGGCTTGTATCGAAGGGCTGGCGGATGCAGTCCGTGCCCAAGCAGGATATTTCGATATGAGTACCCGTAAACCGGGCGGTAACTGGATGGACGGTTATCGTACGACCGGCTTTTTTATCCAATGGCTGACGACCAAAGACCCGGATGCCATCCGCAAGTTCCATGAGACGGTCCGCGACCTCGACGAATGGAGTTTCGACAAGGCGATGAAGCGTATGTTCGGCGATGATGCCAGCATTGAAGGGCTGTGGAATGAGTATCAAGCCTTTTTATCAAAATAAATATAGAAACAAGATATCATGAAGAAGACAATTCTTTTATTTTCAGCTTTGCTGATCTTTGGGAACTTGTCCGCCCAAGATAAGGCAGCATTGGTGAATCCGATTATCGGGACAAACGGGATGGGACATACGTTTCCGGGGGCTTGCGTGCCTTTCGGACTGGTCCAGTTGAGCCCGGACACGGACACGATCCCTCATAACGTGGATGGCAAGTATCAGCCGCGTGCCTATGAATATTGTGCCGGCTATCAACATAAGGACAGCAGTATCGTCGGGTTCAGCCATACGCATTTCAGCGGAACCGGACATTCCGACCTCGGCGATATCCTGATTATGCCGGCTACCGGCGAATTGAAACTGAATCCCGGAACGGCAACCGACCCGGATGGCGGCTACCGTTCGCGTTTCTCACACGATACGGAGGTATCCCGTCCCGGCTACTATGAAGTGATGCTGGCCGACTACGGCGTGAAAGCACAACTGACGGCAACCAAGCGGGTGGGTGTGCATAAATATACGTTCCCGAAAGAAGCGAAGAACCAGCGAATCATTTTGGATATGATTCATGGTATCTACAATTACGACGGAAAAGTCCTTTGGACGAATATCCGGGTCGAAAATGATACGCTGGTTACAGGCTATCGTATCACGAACGGATGGGCGCGTACCAACTATACTTATTTTGCCATGTCTTTCTCCAAACCGGTCGTTCATTACGGATGCGAGGAAAAAGCAAAAGTTAATTACCGGGGCGGATACGGCAAATTCAATATGAAAGAAAACTTTCCGGATATAGGCGGACGCAAGATCGTTGCTTATTTCGATTTCGATCCGGCGGTTTCCGAGGAATTGGAAGTGAAAGTGGCGCTTTCGGGAGTCAGCACGGATGGCGCTTTGAAAAATCTGCGGGCTGAAGCCTCCGGCTATAGTTTCGACCGGTTGGCGGCTCGTGCCGGTGAAACCTGGAATAAGGAATTGTCCGTTATCGAAGCCAATGGTACGGACGACCAGTTGGCGATGCTGTACACCTCTTTGTATCACACCATGATCAATCCTTGTGTCTATACGGATGTGGACGGACAGTATCGCGGGTTGGATCATAATATCCACAAGGCGGACGATTTCACGAACTACACGGTCTTTTCCGTTTGGGACACCTATCGTGCCCTGCATCCGCTGTTCAACATCATCAACCGCCGGGTAAATACGGATATCGCCCGCTCCATGCTGAAGCATTGCGAGCAAAGCGTGCATAAGGCTTTGCCTATCTGGAGCCATATGGCAAATGAAAACTGGTGCATGATCGGATATCATTCCGTTTCCGTTTTGGCCGATGCCGTGGCGAAAGGTCTTCCGTTAGACAAGGAAGAGGTTTTGAAAGCGATGGTGAGCAGTTCCACGATCCCTTACCTGGACGGGACCGGCGAATATATGGAAAAAGGGTATGTCGCACTTGACCATAACGGTAGCGCCGCTTCCCTGACGTTGGAATATGCCTATGACGACTGGACCATCTACCACACGGCGCTTTTGGCCGGCAACCGTTCTGTTGCCGATACGTATAAAAAACGGGCGGCCAATTATACGAATGTTTTTGATACGAATATGGGCTATGCCCGTCCTCGTTATGCCGACGGACGCTGGAAAGAGAATTTCAACTTGCTGAACACGCATGGTGAAGGTTTTATCGAAGGAAATGCCTTGAACTATTCTTTCTATGTGCCGCAGGATGTGGACAATATGATCCGCCTGATGGGAGGCGACAAGTCCTTTGTCTCCAAGCTCGATTCCCTGTTTACGATGCACCTGCCTGCCGAGTTTTTCGCCCAGACCGAGGATGTGACGGAGGAAGGCTTGCTGGGCGGCTATGTGCATGGCAACGAACCGAGCCATCATATCCCGTTCCTGTATGCCTGGACCTCGCAACCTTGGAAAACGCAATATTGGCAGCGTGAAATCATGAATAAAATGTACCGCAATAATATCGACGGCCTGTGCGGTAACGACGATTGCGGCCAGATGTCTGCCTGGTATATCCTGTCTTCGATGGGGTTCTATCCGGTTTGTCCGGGTACGGACCAGTATGTGCTGGGAGCTCCTTACTTGCCTTATATGAAGGTTATGCTGGAAAACGGAAAGACTTTTGAGGTAAAGGCCGACAAGGTGAGCGACAAAAACCGTTATGTCAAGTCGGTCAAGTTGAATGGCAAGCCCTATACGAAAGGGTTCATTACTCAGCAGGACATTATGGATGGTGGTACGCTGACGTTCGAAATGACCTCTTCTCCTAATAAAAAACGTGTTTTTAACGGGACAGACAGACCCTATTCTTTGTCTTCAAATTAATTAAACATATTCTATCCATGAAGAAATTATTAATTTTAGCGATTACGCTTTGCAGCAGCCTCTTTACGGTGTATGCGGCTGACAAAAAGGACCTGGTGGATTACGTGAATCCGCTGGTCGGGAGCCAGTCGAAAATTTCTCTCTCGACAGGTAATACTTATCCGGCAATTGCCATGCCCTGGGGTATGAATTTCTGGATGCCACAGACCGGAAAGATGGGAGACGGCTGGGCGTACACATACGACGCGGACAAGATCCGTGGTTTCAAGCAGACTCACCAACCCAGCCCTTGGATCAACGATTACGGACAGTTTGCCATTATGCCCGTTACCGGTAAAGTGGTGTTTAACCAAGATAAACGTGCCAGCTGGTTTTCCCATAAGGCGGAAGTGGCAAAACCGAATTATTACCGGGTGTATCTGGCTGACCATGACGTTGTGACGGAAATCACGCCGACGGAACGTGCCGCCATGTTTCGCTTCACTTTCCCCGAATCGGACAACTCGTATGTGATTGTCGATGCTTTCGACCGTGGTTCTTATGTCAAGATCATACCCGAAGAAAACAAGATCATTGGCTATACGACTCGTAACAGCGGAGGGGTGCCTCAGAACTTCCGCAACTATTTCGTCGTCGTGTTTGACAAGCCTTTTACTTATAAGGCGACTGTCGGTGATGATGAGATCCGCAAAGGCGAGACTGAAGCGAAAGAGAACCATACCGGTGCCATTGTCGGTTTTTCCACCCGCAAGGGCGAGATTGTCCATGCTCGCGTAGCTTCTTCTTTTATCAGCCCTGAACAGGCTGAACTGAACCTGAAAGAATTGGGCGATCGTTCGTTTGACGAAATAGCCGAGGCTGGTCGCCAAGTGTGGAATGAAACTTTAGGACGTATCGCCGTGGAAGACGACGATGTGGACAAACTACGCACATTCTATTCCTGCCTGTACCGTTCGCTACTTTTCCCGCGCAGTTTCTACGAACTTGATGCAAACGGAAAAGTTGTACATTACAGTCCGTATAACGGAGAAGTGCTGCCGGGGTATATGTTTACCGATACCGGTTTTTGGGATACGTTCCGTTGCCTGTTCCCCTTCTTGAACCTGATGTATCCGGATATGAATACGAAGATGCAGGAGGGGCTTGCCAATACCTATAAGGAGAGCGGCTTCCTGCCGGAATGGGCAAGTCCGGGACATCGTGGCTGCATGGTCGGTAATAACTCGGCTTCTGTTGTGGCGGATGCTTACCTGAAAGGGCTTCGCGGATATGATATCGAGACGCTTTGGGAGGCTGTCGTGCATGGGGCTAACAGTGTACATCCGAAGGTGAAATCGACCGGACGTCTGGGATATGAATATTACAATAAATTGGGCTATGTGCCTTATAACGTGAAAATCAACGAAAGTGCCGCTCGTACGTTGGAATATGCTTATGATGACTGGGCTATCTATAAACTAGGTAAGGCTTTGGGCAAACCTGAATCCGAAATTGCCGTTTTCGCGAAACATGCTATGAATTATAAGAACCTATTCGATCCTGAAACCAAGTTGATGCGTGGCCGTAACGAGGACGGTTCGTTCCAGTCTCCTTTCAATCCGCTGAAATGGGGAGACGCTTTTACGGAAGGTAACAGTTGGCATTATACCTGGTCGGTCTTCCATGATCCGCAGGGACTGATCGACTTGATGGGAGGAAAGACAGGTTTCAATGCCATGATGGATTCCGTATTCAATGTCCCGCCTTTGTTCGATGACAGTTATTACGGTGGCGTGATCCATGAAATCCGCGAAATGCAGATTATGAATATGGGTAATTATGCGCATGGCAACCAGCCGATCCAGCACATGATCTACCTATACAACTATTCCGGCGAACCCTGGAAAGCACAGTATTGGGTGCGTGAAGTGATGGACAAGCTCTATTTCGCGACTCCCGACGGCTATTGCGGTGATGAGGATAACGGACAGACTTCGGCATGGTATGTATTCTCGGCTCTCGGCTTCTATCCGGTTTGTCCGGGTACGGACCAGTATATCTTGGGGTCTCCGCTGTTCAAAAGCGTGACGCTGAATCTGGAAAACGGCAAGAAGGTCGTGATCAAGGCCAACAATAATGGCGAGGCGAACCGTTACATCTCGTCTATGAAAGTGAATGGCAAGAACTATACGAAGAATTATCTGATACATGGCGACCTGATGCGTGGCATGAACATTCTTTATAATATGTCGGCCACACCGAACAAGAGCCGGGGTACGCAGGACAGTGACGCTCCTTACTCATTCTCCAATGAATTGGGAAAATAAATAAGATTGCATATAGATGGCTGGAAGCATTAATATTAACATAAGCACTTAATTATAATAGGACTTTCAGTCTAACTATAATCAAAAGGGCTATTTGGACCTTGTTTCAGATAGTCCTTTTTATTTATAACGACAATAGTTTGAATATGAAATTACGAATTTGTACTTTGATCGCTGTGTCGTGTGCCGCCTTATCCGGCACGGCACAGAATGAAAAGTTGACGGAATACGTCAATCCGCTGGTAGGAACGGATGGTTATGGCAATGTGTATCCGGGAGCGCAGATCCCGTTCGGAGGGATCCAGATCAGCCCGGATACGGATGCTAAATATTATGATGCGGCTGCCGGTTATAAATATAACCACACTTCTATCCTGGGCTTTAGCCTGACGCATCTTAGCGGGACCGGTATTCCTGACTTGGGAGATTTTCTGTTTATCCCCGGAACCGGAGAGATGAAACTGGAACCCGGAAGCCGTGAGAATCCCGATGAGGGCTATCGTTCCCGATACACGCACGACGAGGAACAGGCTACTCCGAACTATTATGCCGTCCGCTTGCAAGACTACGGCGTGAAGGCGGAGATGACGGCAGGGGTACGGAGTGGCATGTTCCGTTTTACTTATCCCGAATCGGAAAAATCATTTATCATGATTGATATGAACCATACGCTTTGGCAGTCGTGCGAATGGGCCAACCTGCGCATGGAAAACGATTCGACCATCACTGGCTATAAGTTGGTGAAAGGGTGGGGACCTGAACGCCATGTCTATTTTGCAGCTGTCTTTTCCAGAAAATTGACGGGTCTGCGCTTCATGCAGGACAAGAAGCCGGTGATCTATAATACATCCCGGTTCAGGAGCGACCGTGAGGCTTGGGGGAAGAACCTGATGGCTTGCCTTTCTTTCGCAACTGGGGAAGGGGAGGAAGTGATCGTGAAAACGGCCATCTCTTCCGTCAGTACCTCCGGGGCGAAGATGAATATGCAGGAACTGGACGGACTGACATTTGACAGCCTCAAAGAGAAAGGGGAGGAACTTTGGGAGAAAGAATTGCAAAAATACCGGATAACTACCGACCGGAAGACAAAGGAAACGTTTTATACTTCTGCCTACCATGCCGCCCTCCATCCGTTTGTTTTCCAGGATGTGGATGGCCGTTTCAGGGGGTTGGACAAGAATATCGAGCAAGCGAAAGGCTTTACCAACTATACGACTTTTTCTTTGTGGGACACCTACCGGGCTTTGCATCCCTGGTTCAATTTAGTGCATCAGGACATAAATGCCGACATCGCCAATTCGATGCTGGCCCACTTTGACAAGAGCGTGGAGAAAATGCTCCCGATCTGGTCTTTTTACGGAAACGAGACTTGGTGCATGATCGGCTATCATGCGGTCTCCGTCCTGGCGGATATGATCGTCAAAGGTGTGAAAGGTTTCGACTACGAACGGGCGTATGAGGCGATGAAAACGACTGCCTTGAACGAACATTACGACTGTTTGCCCGACTATATGCGGAATGGCTACGTCCCGTTTGACAAAGAGGCGGAGTCGGTTTCCAAAACATTGGAATATGCCTATGACGACTATTGTATCGCACAGGCTGCCAAAGCTTTGGGCAAGATGGACGATTATCAGTATTTTCTGAATCGTTCTCTTTCTTATCAGACTCTGATCGACCCGGAAACGAAGTATATGCGTGGTCGTGACAGCCAGGGTAATTGGCGTACTCCGTTTACTCCGGTAGCTTATCAAGGACCGGGATCGGTGAACGGTTGGGGAGATATTACCGAAGGTTTTACAATGCAATATACATGGACAGTTCCGCATGATGTGCAGGGATATATCAATTTGGCAGGGAAGAAACTTTTCGAGAAGCGACTAGACGATCTCTTTACGGTCGAATTGCCGGACGATATTCCGGGAGCGCATGACATCCAGGGGCGTATCGGTGGCTACTGGCATGGCAACGAACCTTGCCACCACATCGCTTATCTGTACAACTATTTAGGCAAACCCTGGAAATGCCAGAAGTGGATCAGGGAGATCGTTGCTCGTTTTTATGGAAATGAACCGGGATCGTTGAGCGGGAATGACGACTGCGGGCAGATGTCGGCCTGGTATATGTTCAACTGCGCAGGCTTTTATCCGGTAGCCCCTTCCAGCAATATCTATAACATCGGCTCCCCTTGTGTAGAGGCGCTTTCGATCCGGATGAGTAACGGAAAGGAAATAAAGATGACCACGGAAAACTGGTCGGAAGAGAATGTCTATATCAAGGAGCTATATGTCAACGGAAAGAAATATGATAAATCATATCTGACCTATGAGGATGTGCAAGCAGGAATTACCCTGCACTTTGTGATGAGCGGCAAACCGAACTACAAGCGTGCCGTTTCGGCGGACGCCCGTCCCGCCTCGTTGTCGTCACCGGGCAAAACGATGTTTTACCAGATATCTGATAGCAAGTAAATGGACGATTTCTATTCGATTTTCCGATAAATCTCAATATCTTTGCATGAAACATTTATCTCTTTATTAATTTAAAGACTATTGCTCAATCGTAAATCAGGATAAATATATGGGAAATATGGATATAAAAGATGAAGCATCAATAATAAACAGTGATGAAAATGTGGTTAGCGATGTGGAACAAGCCGATCTGTCAATAAACGGAGATGATTCATATACCATATATCCGAATGCCGAAGTGAGGGTGGAAAAGGCTCAATATAGTATTATGCATTTGCATACACTTTGCCTGAAGCGGAAAGAATTAATAATTGATCCGGATTTCCAGAGGCATGATGTCTGGAAACAAAGGCAGAAGTCTGAGCTGATCGAATCGATCCTAATGGGAATTCCTATACCATTAATGTATTTATTTGAGGATAAGAATGGGAAGAAGCAAGTTGTTGACGGGCGACAAAGGATAAGTGCTATTCTGGATTTTCTGGAAGGAAAGTTCAAATTGAATAATCTGAGAATATTGAAGCAGTTTAATGGATGTTGTTTTGCGGATTTGGATTTGAAGCAACAGGGAGTTATTGAAGACTTTCAATTACTTTTTTACATTATACAGCCTCCGACTCCTGAGCGGGTAAAGTATGATATCTTTGATCGGGTAAATCGGGGAGGGACTCCGTTGAATAAGCAGGAAATGAGGAATGCCTTATACCGTGGACGTTGCACACGGATGTTGGATAAACTTTGCTGTTCTCCCGAATTTTTGATTGCGACAGGGCGCTCTATTAATAAAGAAAGGATGAAAGACCAATATGTCGTTTTGCGGGCAATCGCCTTTCTTATGTTGCATCGTGGAGAGTTTAAAGATATTCCGGCTCTCCAATACCGGGGGGATATAGATGATTTTCTGGCTCGTTTTATGGTTTATGTGAATGATAATGCACCTGAAAAATTGATTGTAGATTATGAGAATCTATTTATTCGCTGTATGCAGATCAGTTATGATCTTTTAGGAGAAAATGGTTTTCGTTTTTCGGGAAATGGGATTAGAAGACCTATAAACATGCCTCTCTTTGAGGCATTAAGTTATTTGTTTTCTTTTGTCCCTGAGAAAATTGATTACACATGGGCGTCAAGACTCATACTGGATATAGAATCTGTAAAGGAAGAGTTTGATGATTCCCGTTATTTTTCCGGTAATATAGACTCGACTACAAGTGTCTCTTTCAGGTTTGATCGAATGGATAAAATAATAAACAGGATTCAGTTATGATAAAACATATACAAATAAAAGACTATAAATGTCTTCATGATGAGAACTTGGAGATAAAGCCTTTTACAATTGTAACGGGTGTTAACTCGGCAGGTAAGTCAAGTTTGATACAGTCGGTATTACTTCCTGTTCGCAGGATAGGAAAAAATGGACAAATTTTACTGGATACTATTGTGAATCTGACATTCGATACGATTAGAAATAAGTATTATAATGCAAAAAGTGTCAGGGTCGATATCGATATCGATAATGTGCATATTTCCTATCACGGAACAAATGAACTCTCTTTGGTTTTTCTTCCTTCGGAAGAGGATGCCAGCATGCCGATCGACATAGAGCAAAATTTATACTATTTGTCTGCCAATAGAATCGGGGCGGAGTTGCATTCCAAAATTTCGCCACAGTTTAAAGTGGGCGTAGTCGGTGAGTATATAGTAGGTTCATTTGAAAAAGAAAAATCTAATCCTTTAATGCCGGAATTGATTAAAGATGATTCCTCTTATACTTTATCTGCTCAGGTGAATTATTGGTTGTCTTATATTTTAGATATACCGACGGAGTTGCAGACGGAACGCCGTTTGGATGATGTGGTCGAGGTACAGTATAAAAGTGATGGGTTGGGGAATATTTCGCCTTTCCAGTTGGGAGCTGGCGTAAGTTATCTTACCAAAATGTTGATCATGTGCTTGCGGGCAAAAAAGAATGATGTTATTCTTATCGAAAATCCGGAAATCCATCTTCATCCGGCCAGCCAGGCAAAGGTTGGTGAATTCTTGGCCTTTATTGTTAGAGCCGGTATACAGGTAATCATAGAAACACATTGCGAACACCTTATATATAAGGTCGGTTATGAGATTTATAAAAAGCGTTTTTTGAAAGATGATGTGACCATTTTGTATAAAGAGGGCATCCAGAATCCGTTCATTGTACTTGGTTTTAAAGAGGATGGCAAGTTTACTCGTGACTTCCCGGAAGGTTTTTTCGATGCGACTTTAGCTGAACTACTTGAAATGGAATAATATGGGGAAATATAGTTTTGTGTTGTCTGATACTTTGTATAAGCAATATTATTTGTTTAAGGAGCATCAGGACTATGATAAAGATATACTCTTGCACTTGCTTAAGTTTCGTTGTGGCGAGTTTCTGACCAATACCAGACAATTAGATGATATCGGGATTGGCGATCGTGTGTCGAAAAGTCTTTATGACTCTTTAAAGCATGCCCGGTTAACAAAGCAGACTTTGGAAGAACTGGCAAGAAAGACTGACTATAAATTGATATTGTGTGATGACAGAACGGATTATCCGTATGTCAATATCATGTCCGATCAGATCAGTAGCCATATCACCGGTTGTTTTTATAGAAATGCCCATAGAGACAAGGCGATCAGGCACATAAGAGCACTATGCCAGGATGCGAAAAAAATATGCCTGTACGATCAATACCTGAATGCCTGCAAGGATGTCTTGAAATTGATTTTGCCGAACAAAAAAGTAGAACTTGTCTATCATTCGAAGCATTTGAATGATAGTGCTGTTGCTGATTTGCAAAAGTATAATCCTCAATGGTCTTTTTCTTTGGATGATTCACTGTTGACCCATCATGATCGATATATCGTGATTGATAATAAAATGGAAATCATCTTATCCAGCGGTTTTATGTATTTGGAATTGACGGGTAAGGAACTGACTTATGTGGTGAGGCCTGTTCAGGAAAACAGGCTGTTGGTGAATGGCTGAAGAAAAATGCGGAATAAAGGGCTATATCGTATTATCTTCTTTCGCGAATACAGAAAAATTTCTATATTTGCACCGCCTTTAATTAGGAATCAGATACTTTCTAAATAAATCAGATTAAGAAATGACAAAGAGTGCATTACAAATTGCAAGAGCAGCTTACCAGCCAAAGGTTCCCGCTGCATTGAAAGGCGCTGTAAAAGCCGTAGATGGTGAGTATACACAATCAGTTGCCGATCAGGACGAAATCAAAAAGTTATTCCCGAACACGTACGGAATGCCTGTCGTTACTTTCGAAAAGAGCAACGAAAAGAAAGAACTGCCGGCAATGAATGTCGGTGTGATCCTTTCCGGTGGTCAGGCTCCTGGTGGTCATAACGTGATTGCAGGTCTGTTCGACGGTATCAAGGCTAACAACGCAGCTTCTCGTCTGTATGGCTTTATCCTCGGACCTGGTGGTCTGATCGATCATAAATATATGGAACTGACTGCTGACATTATTGACGAGTACCGCAACACGGGTGGTTTTGATATGATTGGTTCAGGCCGTACCAAACTGGAAACAAAAGAACAGTTCGACAAGGGGCTGGAAATTCTGAAAGAACTGAACATCAAGGCTCTGGTTATCATTGGTGGCGACGACTCCAACACAAATGCTTGCGTACTGGCCGAATACTACAAGGCTACGGGGGCCGGTGTTCAGGTAATCGGCTGTCCGAAGACGATCGACGGTGACCTGAAGAACGAGCAGATCGAAACTTCTTTCGGTTTCGACACGGCTTGTAAGGTTTATTCCGAAGTTATCGGTAATATCCAGCGTGACTGCAACTCGGCACAGAAGTACTGGCACTTCATCAAGCTGATGGGACGTTCTGCTTCTCACATCGCTTTGGAATGCGCTTTGCAGACTCAGCCGAATATTTGTATCATCTCCGAAGAAGTTGAGGAAAAGAACATGTCTTTGGACGATATCGTGACTTACATCGCCGGAATTGTAGCAAAACGTGCTGCCGAAGGCCACAACTTCGGTACGGTGCTGATTCCCGAAGGTCTGATCGAATTCGTTCCGGCTATGAAACGCCTGATCGCTGAGCTGAACGACTTCCTTGCTAAACACGATGCCGAATTCAAGATGATCAAGAAGAGCGAACAACGTGCTTACATCATTAGCAAGTTGACAAAAGAAAATTCCGATTTGTATGCTTCCCTGCCGGAAGGTGTGGCACGTCAGTTGTCACTCGATCGCGACCCGCATGGAAACGTACAGGTTTCTCTGATCGAAACAGAAAAATTGCTGTCAGAAATGGTTGGCAAGAAGTTGTCAGAATGGAAGGCCGAAGGCAAATATGTCGGCAAGTTTGCTGCACAGCACCACTTCTTCGGTTACGAAGGCCGTTGCGCTGCTCCATCCAACTATGATGCGGACTACTGCTATTCTTTGGGTTATACGGCTTCTTGCCTGATCGCCGCCGGCAAGACTGGTTATATGTCTTCCGTACGCAACACGACAGCTCCGGCTGACAAGTGGATCGCTGGTGGTATCCCTGTAACTATGATGATGAACATGGAAAAACGCCACGGCGAAATGAAACCTGTTATCCAGAAAGCTTTGGTTAAGCTCGACGGCGCTCCTTTCAAGAAATTTGCTGCTAACCGCGATGAATGGGCTATGACGACAAGCTATGTTTATCCTGGTCCTATCCAGTATTTTGGTCCGACTGAAGTTTGCGACGAACCGACTAAGACATTGCAGTTGGAACAAGCTCAATAATATATTTGACGATATATAATCAATCAATAATGATAGAGGTAAGGCACTTAGCTTTACCTCTATTTTATTGTCATACTATCATGCTTTGCTGTTGAAACTATGAATGTCAAGCCCCACATAAAATGATAGTTGGCATGACAGTTGTTTTTCTATGATTGTACTATCATGGGTGTGATCGCTTTTTTACGCGTACTATATGGTTTATTATCAGATATGTAGTTGCTTTTGTCTGTCGAGATCCGGATCTCAGTTATCTGCAGACCAGGGTTTCGATAGCTTTCAGATGGGGGTGTAAAAAGCGCTCTGACGGGCATTTTGAGAAAAACATCAGGCGTCTTTAGATAAAAAAGTAACGTGTTTCGACAGAAAAGGCTTATTCTTTTCTGAAAACGTTCCACTTTTAATGCTTTTAGCGTACTTCTATGTCTGGTAAAACAGCTAAAATGATAGTTAGGGGTGATTTATGATCTCTTCTAATCTTTCCATATTCTTCCTCTTTGTCGCTCTCACGATCAGGAACCAGTCGATGATGTACCAGATTCCTAGACCACCGCCTGTGAGCAGTTTAATGATCCCTTTACCCCAGTCCCCGATCAGGAAACGATCCAAACCGAAGTATCCTAAGAAACAAGAAACGGACAACATACAG
>UMHL01046590.1_pt1 | contig 14584 bp, 10 predicted proteins | sample 1965551 | NCBI WGS metagenome assembly UMHL01 (sample SAMEA4836100, study PRJEB28245) | human gut metagenome | biome: gut microbiome; material: fecal sample | place: Denmark | collected 2008 | reverse complement strand
AGTATCGTGTTATTCTTCCATCAGTTTTCAAACCAAGTATTAAAATGAAGGACAAGAATGCAAAGAAAGTAATCAAGAGTATGTTTAAAAATGTGGCAGACGGGAGAGACGTTGTTGTAACATTTCAGAATTAGAAGAAAATTAGATGAGAAGAGACGAATTGTAGTAATTGGCATTTTATGAGCCGAAAAAGTATGTTATAATTATCAATTGAAAATAATTAACAAAAGGGAAATGGGTATGAAAAAAAAGGAAATAAATTATCAATTACTGATAAGAAGAATATGTCTTATCGTACTTGATATCATATGTATTATCGCAGCATCAATTCTGGCATTACTGACACGTTTTGAGTTCGATTTCAGCCAGATTCCGAAAGAATTCTTAAAAGTAATCTATAAATACGGACCATTCACCATAGTCATAACATTAATTATATTTTCACTTTTCCGTATCTACAGTAGTTTATGGGAGTACGCAGGGATTGAAGAAGTATTCAGTCTGATCGTAGCCTGTCTTGTGGCGGCCGTAGCGAAGATTGTCATCATCTTATTTACATGGAGCGTTATGCCAAGAAGCTGGTATGTACTGGATACAATTTATCTGATGATCCTGATCGGGGCAACAAGAGTATCTTACCGACTGATACGTCTGCGCAGACAGAACCGTACATTCCCATGGTCAAAGAGAAAGAAAGTCATGATCATCGGCGGAGGAGAGGCCGGAAGAAGTCTGATCACAGAGATCCAGAACAGTAAATATCTGGATCAGAAGGTTGTCTGTATCATAGACGATGATCCGTATAAGATCGGAAGATATATTAAGGGAGTCAAGGTTGTCGGTAATCGGAACAGTATCAAGAAAAGCGTCAAGAAATACAATGTCCAGCAGATCATCCTGACGATACCATCGGCAAATGCAGCAAAGATCAGACCAATCGTGGAGATCTGTCAGGATACAAACTGTGAACTTATGATCCTGCCGGGAGTATATCAGCTGGTCAACGGTGAGGTCAGGGCAAGTAAGCTGCGTCCGGTGAACATCGATGACCTTCTGGGAAGAGATGAAGTCTATGTCAATCTGAACGAGGTCATGGATTATGTATCAGGAAGAGTAATTATGGTAACCGGCGGCGGAGGTTCGATCGGAAGTGAATTATGCAGACAGATCGCAAAGCACAGCCCGAAGCAGCTGATCATCTTCGATATCTATGAGAACAATGCATATGATATCCAGCAGGAATTGTTAAGGGAACAGCCGAAGCTTGACCTGGTGGTGCTGATCGGTTCTGTACGTGATGAGAACCGTATCAACAGTATCTTCGAACAGTACCGTCCGGAGATCATCTATCATGCGGCAGCACACAAGCATGTGCCGCTTATGGAGGGCAGCCCGAACGAGGCTATCAAGAATAATGTCCTCGGAACTTATAATATGGTCAGAATGGCAGATAAATGGAATGCTAAGAGATTCGTACAGATATCTACAGATAAGGCTGTCAATCCAACGAATATCATGGGAGCTTCCAAGAGAATCTGTGAGATGATCATACAGACTTATAACAAAGAATCGAACACAGAATATGTAGCAGTGCGGTTCGGTAATGTACTAGGAAGTAACGGAAGTGTTATTCCGTTATTTAAAAAACAGATCGCAGAAGGAGGACCGGTAACCGTCACACATCCGGAGATCATCCGCTACTTTATGACGATTCCGGAAGCGGTATCACTGGTACTTCAGGCAGGTGCCTATGCCAAAGGCGGAGAGATCTTCGTCCTGGATATGGGAGAACCGGTAAAGATCCTTGATCTTGCAAGGAATATGATCCGGCTGTCAGGCTATAAAGTCGATCAGGATATCAAGATTGAATTCACGGGACTGCGTCCGGGAGAAAAATTATACGAAGAACTTCTGATGGACGAAGAAGGTATGACGGATACACCGAATAAGCTGATACATATCGGACATCCGATCGATGTAGATGAAGTCAAGCTCGCACATGCACTCAGAGTCCTTGAGAGCGCAGCACAGAATGAGACCGATGATATGCGTCTGATCGTGGAAAGCATCGTTCCGACCTATCATCCAAAATTAAATAAATCAACACAATAGAACCAGAGAATACAGGAGGCATAACAGATATGTTCAAAGAGGATCATTTGTCTTTCAGACAAAGGAAATATATGAAGATTAAGAACATAATAGGAAGAGCTCTTGGAGGGATCGGTCTGGTGGTATTATCACCCGTCTATCTGGCAATTATTGTGGCGATCAAGAAAGAAGACGGGATTACAGCTCCTGTCTTTTTTTCGCAGAAAAGAGTAGGAATCCATAAGGAATATTTTAACCTGTACAAATTCCGCTCCATGCGCACAGATACGCCGCACGATAAGCCGACCCACCTTCTGGAGAACCCGGATCAGTACATAACAAAAGTAGGACATTTCCTGCGGAAATCATCACTGGATGAACTTCCGCAACTTTGGAATATCGCCAGAGGAGATATGGCCGTGATCGGACCGAGACCGGCACTGTGGAATCAGGATGATCTGATCGCAGAACGTGACAAGTACGGGGCTAATGATGTAAAACCGGGACTTACCGGATGGGCGCAGATCAACGGAAGAGATGAACTTGAGATCCCTGTCAAAGCCAGACTGGACGGCGAGTATGTAAAAAAGATGGGGCCGCTTATGGATATCCGTTGCTTTATCGGAACGGTATTCTCCGTGCTTCGAAGTGACGGAGTCGTAGAAGGCGGAACCGGAGCAAAGAAGAAACTTATGGTCATCACCAATCATTCTTATATGCTGTGGCAGTTCAGAAGAGAATTGATCGGGAAACTTATGGAAGATTACGACGTGATCATCAGTACACCATTCGTAGGGCATGAGGATGATTTTAAAGCGATGGGATGTACGATGATCGAGACGGATGTGGACCGCCGTGGGATCAACCCGAAGACGGATATGAAGCTGTATCTGACCTACCGCCGGTTATTAAAAGAACATCACCCGGATATGGTAGTTACCTATTCGATCAAGCCTAATGTATATGCCGGATATGCCTGCCGACAGATGCGGATCCCATATTGTGTCAACGTACAGGGACTCGGAACTGCATTCCAGAAGAAGGGGCTTCGGGAGATTGTTATAAGAATGTATAAAATAGCCTTAAAAAAGGCAAAGACAGTGTATTTCGAAAATAAGGGAAATGCCAGAGTGTTCCTGCAGGAGCAGATCATCCGTCGGGAACAGATGTGTCTGCTTAAGGGAGCCGGAGTAAATCTTAAGTATTATACTTATCAGAAATATCCGGAGAATGACAAAGTGCATTTCCTATATCTTGGAAGGATCATGAAGGAAAAAGGAATGGACGAACTGTTCTATGCAGCGAAAGAACTACAGCGAAAAGAAGTACCGTTCGTTCTGGATCTGGTAGGATTCTTCGAAGATGAATACAAAGAAAAGATTGATAAGCTGGTGGATGCAGGGATCGCAGTATTCCATGGATTCCAAGAAGATCCGAGACCGTATTATGCCATGGCCGACTGTGCCGTGCTCCCAAGTTATCATGAAGGAATGTCAAATGTACTTCTGGAGGCAGCAGCGACCGGACGTCCGGTGATCACCAGTAATATTCTGGGCTGTAAGGAAGCCGTAGACGATGATAAGAGCGGGCTTCTGTGTGAAGCAGAGGACTGGAATGATCTGTACCGTAAGATGAGTAAGATCGCCCGGATGAGCCGTATAGAACGCGAAGCAATGGGAGTATGCGGAAGAGATAAGATGGCGCGGGAATTCGATAAGGATAAGGTTGTGAAGAAGACGATACAGGGGATCGAGAGAGTATAATATAATCAAAGACGGTAAAAAGGAAACTCCTTTTTGGCAGATGCCAGAAAGGAGTTTCCTTTTATTAAAGATTTTTATCTAAGCTTTTTTATCTACCTTATCTACGGAATCTTCTCTTACAGATCACAGCTGCGATCACAGCAAGTGCTGCCAGAGAAAGAAGTGTGTACATCCATACCGGTGACTGATCACCGGTTCTGGCTGCAGCTTTGTTAGAAACTTTGCCGTTGGTTGATTTGTTAATATTTATATTCTTGGTTATATTCTTGTTATTATTCAGGTTCTGATTCGGCTTCAGATTCTGTCCAGGATTCTTCGGATCATCCGGTGTACCAGGATCCGGTTTGTCAGGATTCTCCGGATCCTCTTTGGCCTGGATCGTGTAAGTGGTCCATCCGCGTGCCAGAGGAAGCGAATATGTCTCACCGTCTAAAGTAACCTTCTTACAAGGCTCGCCATACGCGGACACATCGTCCATGACAAGCTCCGCTTTCGCATGATAAGTACCTGCCTTGGAAGGAACTTCGGAAAGTTCTTCTCCGACAGCACCGTTATCATCTGCATAGTAAGTCATCTTATAAGCAACGCCCTCTACCTCTTTGCCCAATACATAAGTATGGAAATATGGTGCAAGGTCGATCGGAGATCCGTTCTCCGTAAATGTCTCGTCATACGCACGGCTTAATACCGGAGCATAATCAGATCCATACCAGGTGTAATAAAGCGCTTTCAGGAATTCGATTCTTTCCGCATCTTTCTCGGCGTCTGTAGAAGGAGTATAGCCCTCTTCGTGGTTAGTGAAGTAATTGCGCAGTTCATTTGCCGCAAACTGCATGCCGGCCTCATCTGCTGTCGTGTAGATGGTGAAACGCTTGTTCTTGAATGTAGTACCTGTCTTGACATTCTTATCATTTACAATAACGATATTGGCTTTGTAGTAAGATGTGATGACATTATTACCAATGTACATTGCACCGGCGGTACTTTCGTCTGTCGGAACAATCTTACCATTCTTGTCATAAGTCAGTTTGTAGTAAGTATCCTTGGCTTTCTGACCGATGCCGGATTCATTGGATACGGTCTCTACCGTGTGATAGTTAAAGTACGTGTCAGCTTCTTTGAAAGGTTCTGTAGAACGGAAATACTTCACAAAGTCTTTTGCAACATCTTCAAACTGAGACTGTTCACCGGCTGTGTAACCTTCTCCGGAGAATACGATCGTCTTATTGTTATAATAAGGCATAGCACCCGGATAATCGGCTGTATCGTTATTCTGAAGGGTCGTAGACTTGAAGGTGATCTCATAGTCTTTGGTCTTGCTGCTGATCGCAGTTCCTGTGGCTTTGTCATAAGCGGTAAGGGTTACGCTGTAACGGCCAGGAGTCACCGGTGCTTCGTCGCTGTCATAGTCATAAGTGATCTCAGCGGCGTAAGGAACAGTTCCTTTATAATGCGCTTTTACCGTATAGTCTTTGTCATAATTAACGGTATAATTAAGGTCAGCAGGTTTGCCGTCGTATACCTTGGACGGAACATCGAGAGTGATGAGGTCCGGTAATTCGATCGTGTAGGCAGCTGTTTGACTGCATTTCTCATATGTGCTGTCTCCGGCAAATGTAGCTTCGATGGTATAAGTTCCGGCTTTGTTAGGAATACCGGATACTACGTTGCCATCCGCATCCTTGTAAGTAAGCGTTAAAGCATCACCGAGCTTATCGCCTGTGATCTCATTCTTACCTCTGCGGAGGATAAAGTATTCACGCATATCTTTGCCTGTGTCAGACTCATAGAACATGTCTGCATAAGGCTGGAAGAATAACTTCGTTACATTCGAATCCTGACAGAAGGTCTTGCGGATCTGTTCTTTACACACTTCACAGAAAGCATACTGCTTGCCAAGGAAACGCATCTTACAATTCTGGTGTGGACGGTACCATCCGTTACCGCCATTGTCATATTCATAGACACCGACACCATTCTTACCGATGAAGCGTGACCAGCGGACCTTTGCCGGATCAGACTCAGCTGTCATATTCGGCATCTCGGCCGCATAGCTTGCACCTGCGAAATATTCATCCGAAAGTTTGGCAGTGGTGTGTCCAAGCTCGTGAAGCATCATCTCGAGTGATTCATTATTAAGAGAAGCAACACATACATCTCCGCCGCTTCCGCCGTATGTAGTAGCATTGACGATCACAACATTAAAGTCTGCTGCAGGAAGGTACTGATCTGATAACTGCTTTGCTTTCTTAGATCCATCTGAACTGATCGTAAGAAGACGCTGCATACCGCCTGACCAGAATGAAGATCCGAAGTAGGTGTCGCGTGTGTCTGCGTTCGCCTGCTCCTGGTTGATCGCTGTGTCTGCTTTTGCGCCCGATTCATTCGATACAACTCCGAGAGCGTAGATCTTGATCGTATCTTTGAACTCATTCCAAGGAGAAGTATCCATCAGATAATCCGCGGTATTCTGAGCATTGGTATAGAACGAATCCTGCTCGGAAGCAGTGAAGCCGTCGCCGAAGATCAGCAGGACGAAAGCATCTTCGTCAGCCAGACTCTTGTCACCGTATACGAGGTGAGGAGTCTTGTCCGGAATCGGATCGGTAACTGCATCGTCAGCTGCCTTTGCTTCCTTTGTCTCCTTCACGTCCTGCTTAGCAGCTTCCTTAGCGGATGAAGCATCTGTTGCAGAAGTACCGGCTACAGAATCTGATACAGAATCCGAAACGGAATCGGGAGTGGTCAGGTTCGCATCGGTGGTCGCTGCATCTGTGGAATCCGTTACGTCCTTAACTTCCGGTGTCTCAGGACTTACAGTCTGTTCTTCGGAAGTAACCGGATCGGCTGCGAATGCGTGGCCAGGCGGTACCAGTAATGAAGAAATCACCAGTGCGCCTGCCAGGACAGGAGCAAATCTCTTTTTCCAATAACTTTTTCTAAACATATAGGCCTCCTTTCAGTAATGCCAATGTGTGTTGGGCGTTACACGATAATTATCTCCCTTACATCATGTAAACACCAAATGTGTTAAAGTCAACATATCATATAAAATGCACAAATGCAACAGGAAAAGTTGGGATAATATGGTTAAAATGACGGAAAGAATAGAAAGGGCAGATACATGAAAAAACGCGAAGTGTTATGAATGGAAAAGAAGGTGATATAAAACTTGTAGGGGTAGAAATGGAATATGAGAGGTAAATAAGAAAAAACGTTATAAATTACGAGATATCGGTACAAATGGTGAGTTATGCTTATCGTGCTGTATTGGAATATTAAGGAATATATGGTAGAATTAAGTGTTGAAAAACGCATGAAGCAGGTAAGAGAATCCCTGCAATATCAATCAATTATTTGGAGAAGAATATGGACAAGAATTATATATTGATAATCGGATGGGTTGCCGTGATGGCGATACTGTCTGTATTGACATCGGTGAAACAAGAGGAGACGGTGTGTGGGAAAAAAGAATATCGGTGGAGACCGGTGTGGGCGGTTGTGACATTCTTACCGTTGATTATATGGTGTGGATATAGAGGAAATATAGGCGATACGTGGGCATACAAAAAAAGCTTTTCCGAAATGCCGGTAAGTTTAGGCGGTATGGCGTCTTATATGGCAACAGTAAAGAAGGATAAAGGCTTCTATTTTGTGTCAGCGGTCATCAAATGTATTGTAGGAAATCACGTTAATATATATTTTATAGTATTAGCTGCGATTCAGGCGGGGGTGTTGATATATGTATATCGTAAATATTCCAGCAGATATCTGGTAAGCTTTTTCTTATTTATTGCTTCGACAGATTATATCTCTTGGTTGTTCAATGGTATCCGACAATTTCTGGCTGTTACGATTACGTTCATAGGAATTAAATTTATACTGGATAAGAAGTACGCAAAAGCAATTATTTTAATTCTGATTGCCTCATTGATGCATCAGAGCGCTTTACTGGTTATTCCATTTATCTTCATTGCACAGGGAAAGGCATGGAATAAAAAGACATTACTTTTTATGGTTGCGGTTATTGCAATTGTGGCTGGTATTGGGCAGTTTACAAATGTGTTGGATTCTATGTTAGCCGAGACGCAATATAAAAATGTTGTGTCTGACTGGCAGAGTTGGAATGATAATGGAACGAATGCATTGCGTGTATTAGTGTATGCAGTGCCATCGGTACTGTCTTTAATAGGATTAAGATTTATACGGAATGAAGATGATAAAGTTATTAATCTGTGTACGAATATGTCAATCGTATCTGTTGGATTCTATATAGTATCTATGTTCACAAGTGGAATATTTATTGGTCGTCTTCCAATTTATTTCTCGTTATATAGTTATATCTTATTGCCATGGGAGATTGATCATATGTTTACCAAACGATCAGCAAGATTGATTTATGTTGTAATGGTAGTGGGGTATCTGGGATTCTATTTGTATAGTGTTAATAATCTTTTGGGATAGAGGGAGAATAATGATTCGAGTATTACATGTTGTTACATATATGGGGCGCGGAGGTCTTGAGACGATGCTTATGAATTATTATCGTCATATAGATCGAAGTAAAGTACAGTTCGATTTCCTAGTGCATAGAGAATTTGAAGCGGATTATGACGAGGAAATAAAGTCTTTAGGCGGAAGAATCTATCACGTATCAAGGCTTGTGCCGTGGAGTAGAAGATACAAAGCAGAATTGAGACGCTTTTTTAGAACTCATCCGGAATATAAGATTGTACATGTACATCAGGACTGTCTGAGTTCTGTAGCGTTGCAATGTGCGAAAGAATGCGGAATTCCGGTTCGAATTGCGCATAGTCATAACAGTAATCAAGACAAAAATATTAAATATTTGTTCAAAAGATATTATATGAGAAAGATCCCTGAAACAGCAACGGAATTATTTGCCTGTGGTAAAGCAGCGGGAGACTGGATGTTTGGAGGAAAAACTTATCGGCTTCTTCCGAATGCAATTGCAGCGGAAAAGTATATTTATGAAGAAGAAAAGGCAAAAAAAATAAAAAAAGAGCTAGATCTTGAAAAAAATCTAGTTATTGGACACATTGGAAGATTTAATCCGCAGAAGAATCATAAATTTCTGATAGACATTTTTGAAAAGTGTTTTGAAAAGAATCAAAAAGTAAGATTAATGTTGATAGGAGATGGAGAAGGGCGGAAAGAAATCGAAAATAAAGTAAAAGAACGGGGATTACAAGATAATGTCATTTTTATGGGCGTTAGAAGAGATGTCCCGGAATTATTACAGGCAATGGATGTGTTCGTATTCCCCTCCTTATACGAAGGACTTCCAGTTACAATGATTGAGGAGCAGGCGGCAGGAGTGCCTGCGGTTATTTCGGATCGAGTGTCGGAAGAATGTATTATTACAAAAGATCTGGTGAAAGTGGAAGGGTTGGAAGAAACTCCAGAACAATGGGCAGGCGAAATCTTAAAACAGGTAAAGATTAGCAAGCGTGACAGAAGTGAAGAAATCAAAAAAGCAAAATATGATGTAGAGACAAACGCAAAATGGCTGGAAGAATATTATCTTAGGAAGGCAGAGGTGAACTGATATGGCATTATTAACAGTATTTACACCTGCATACAACAGGGCAAGCACTTTACCACGTACATATCAGAGCCTTTGTGAGCAGGAATGCAAAGATTTTATATGGTTAATCGTAGATGACGGATCAAGTGATAATACAAGGGAACTGGTAGAAGGCTGGAAGAACCAGGATAACGGATTTGAGATACAGTATATTTATAAAAAAAACGGAGGAATGCACACTGCTCATAATGTAGCGTATGAGAATATACATACAGAATTAAATGTATGTATCGATTCTGATGATAGAATGGCAGAAGGGGCTGTGAAAAAAATAAAAACTGCCTGGCTGAAAGTAAGAAATAAAAATTATGCCGGTTTGATAGGACTGGATGCAGACATGAATACCGGAAGAATCATAGGAAAAGACTTCTCGTATGGATTAAAAGAGACCACACTTGGAGGTTATTATGCATCTGGTGGAGAGGGAGATAAAAAATTAGTTTATCGTACAGATGTTATCAACAGTGTTCCACCGTATCCAGTGTTTGAAGGCGAAAAGTATGTTGGATTGGTGTATAAATATACGTTAATTGATCAAAAATATAAGCTTTTTGTGCTGAATGATGTATTATGTGATGTTGAGTATCAAATGGATGGATCGAGCAATACGATGTTCCGGCAGTACTTGAAAAATCCTAAAGGATTTGCTTTTTTGAGAAAGGTGGCAATGACTTATCCTACAAGTAAGAAGAGATTGATTAGAGATTGTATACATTATTGCTCTAGTAGTTTGATTGCAGGAAATAAAAATTATATTGTTGAATCACCAAGAAAAGTACTTACTGTTTTATGTACACCATTGGGATGGATATTAACGACCGTAATTAAGAAAAAGTGTAAATTAATTTGAAAATTGGTCAATTAAAAAGGAGAAACTAATGATTCCAAAGAAAATACATTATTGTTGGTTTGGAAAGAATGAATTACCGACAAAAGCAAAAAAGTGCATCGCAAGCTGGAAAAAATATTGCCCAGATTATGAAATTGTTGAATGGAATGAAGACAATTATGATGTATATCAAAATGCTTATACGACGTATACATATGACAACAAAAAGTTCGCATTTTTAAGTGATTATGCACGTCTGCAAATTATTCTTCGAGAAGGAGGAATATATTTTGATGTTGATGTGGAGGTTGTAAGGCCATTGGATGAATTGCTTAGGTATCCGGCATTTTTTGGATTTGAGACAGAAGAATATGTAAATACAGGAGTAGGATTTGGGGCAGAGAGAGGAAATAAGATTGTTGAAGGGATGCTAAAAGAATATAATCCACTTCTTGACGGAAAACATGGAACAAGAGGATGTCCAATATTGAATACAGAAGCATTGGAAAAAAAAGGTCTAATACGAAATGGACAGAAGCAGCAAATAGAAGGAGCACAAATATTCCCAATAGAATATTTTAATCCATATGATGATCCGACGGGAAGACTTAATAAAACGACAAAGACCTATTCAATTCACTGGTTTGCTAAAAGCTGGATGGGGAAAAAAGAAATATTAAGAAGTCAGGTACTAAAACCGATTCATCGGATGTTTGGAAAAGATGTTTTTAGAAGAAGGTAGATGAATGAAACCATATTTTAGAGTAACATGGAATGTACTAAAATATAACTTAATAAAGTTTTTTAAATGTAAAAATTTAAAGATTAGAGGAATTGTATTATTGGGGTATAATACAAAATTGCAGGTTCATAAAACAAGCCAGATATGTATTGGAAAAAATGTAGTTAGTGATGGACGATGCGTTATTATAGCAGATAAGAATGCGAAAGTTGAAATTGGTGATAAGGTTTATTTTAACGAGAATGTAATGATTAGTGCAAAAAAGAACATAACCATAGGAAATGGATGTCAATTTGGCCCGAATGTTAAAATTTTCGATAATAATCATCAGTTTAATAAAGAAAAAGGTGTACTATTTGAGCATACTATGGGTGATGTAATAATAGGAAATAATTGCTGGATAGCGGCAAATGTTATTATTTTAAAAGGAGCTGTAATAGGAGATAATTGTGTGATTAGCGCGGGGTGTGTAGTAAAAGAATATATTCCACCAGCGTCTATTGTTACACAGGAAAGGGCTATTAAAATAGTGCCGATCGAAGACAGAGAATTATGAAGAAAAAGATATTATTTATTATGCCATCGATGTTTATTGGTGGTGCGGAGCGCAGTTTACTGGGATTACTTGGGAGTATAGATTATAGTAATTATGAGGTTTCGCTTTTTTTATATAGACATGAAGGAGAATTTCTTGAGCTAATTCCAAAAGAGGTGCAGGTACTTTCGGTTATGCCAGAATATGGAACCTTTGATGTGCCGATAAAAGAGTTATTATTAAGTAAAAAATGGAAGTATGGAGTGGCAAGGCTGTGGGCAAAGTTTTCTATGAAAATACATTGTATAAAGGAGCAAGAAAATACTGGAGTTTGGATGGCAATGCAGTACATATCTAAGTCACTTTTACCTTTGTTGCCTAAGATACCAGGAAAATATGATATTGGAATTTCATTTCTTGGTGTGCCAGATGTTTTGATAGAAAGGGTTGATGCAAAAGTTAAAGTTGCGTGGAATCATACGGATTATACTGTTTTGAATCCAAATAAAAAAAGAGATAGAGAATTGTATTCAAAAATAGATTATATAGCAAGTGTATCAACACCGTGTACAGAAAAATTTGTTCAAATATATCCTGAATTTAAAGATAAGGCGATAACAATTGAAAACTTGCTTGATACAAACTTGCTTGAAAATCAAGCAAATGAGGTGAGGGAAGATTTGTTTCCGAATAAAAAAGGGAAGGTGTTACTTTCTGTGGGGCGCTATTCGGATGCTAAAAATTTTGATAATGTTCCCGATATTTGTAAAAGTATTTTAGAAACGGGAATAAAGGTAACATGGTATATCATAGGGTACGGTGGAGAGGAAGGCTTGATACAGAAGAGAATAAAAGAAGCGAGTATGGAACAAAATGTAATATTACTTGGGAAAAAGAGCAATCCGTATCCATATATAAAAGGGTGTGATTTATATATTCAGCCATCGAGATATGAAGGAAAGGCAGTAACTGTTCGTGAGGCACAAATATTACACAAGCCTGTTGTTATTACAAATTTCGCGACATCAGCTAGTCAATTGCAAGATGGGTATGATGGAATAATAGTACCAATGAAAAATGAAGAATGCGCTATGAAGATTGTAGAACTTCTAAAGGATGAAAAACGTATGAATCAGTTAATCGATAATACGTATAAAAATGATTATTCAAATAGACAGGAATTAGAAAAATTATATGCGTTAATAAAATGAGGGAGTTATGAAAAAAATAAGTGTAATTGTTCCAGTTTATAAAGTAGAGGCAGTTTTAAAGAAATGTTTAGACTCAATAATAACACAGACATATGAAAATCTGGAAATTATTCTGGTCGATGACGGATCTCCAGACAGTTCGGGAGAAATTTGTGATGAGTATTCCAAAAGGGATTCCAGAGTGAAAGCAATTCATAAAAAAAATGCAGGAGTAGCAGCGGCAAGAAATAGTGGACTTAAAGTAGCTACGGGAGAGTACTGTATTTTTGTAGATAGTGATGATTATATTGAGCCGATTATGTATCAATCAATGATTCAGATTGCAGAAGAATATGATTGTGATGTAGTGATGTGTGATTGTGTAAAAGAACATAAAGATGAACAACAAATATATACACATGACATAAGGGCGGGGTATTATAATCGGACTCAGATAGAAAAAGAATACTTTCCACATTTACTTATGATGGAAAATATAGAGTATCCTCCTACAATTTCTAATTGGCTTTGCCTTTTCAAACGTGTACTTATTGAAGAAGAAAAAATTTATTATGAAGAAGGAATACGTTATTCAGAAGATTTATTATTTGGTGCAGAGATGTTATATCATGCAAACTCATTTTATTATATGAAAGGTAAATATTTTTATCATTATTGGATGAATCCTGATTCGGCGACGCATACATTTGTTAGCGATAAATGGAAAGATTATAAGAAGTTACATAAACGAATTAAAGAGATTTTTTCGGAATGTCAAATATATGACCTTTCACATCAAATTGATTTGGTCCTTCTTTTCTTTGTATATAATGCGGTAGGGGATATCATTTCTACATCTTTACTCAGTAAAAAAGAAAAGATAGATAAGTGTAAGAGAATTTTGTTGGAAAATGAAGTGCAAGAAATGTTCGAGAGAATACATATATTAAAGTTGCAAATTCCGATTAAATTAAAAATTTTAACAGGTATATATAAATACAGATTAGGAATTAATGCTTTGATTCTTAAGAAAAATAAGTGAACAATGAAGAAGAAAATTTTATTTATTAATGGGCATTTAGATTCGGGTGGTTGTGAAAGATCACTAATAGATGTTCTGAAAAAACTTGATTATAAAAAATATGAAGTAGATTTATTACTTTTGGAACATACAGGTGATTATTTGGAGGAAGTTCCAGAAGAGGTTAATATAAAAGTATATTCATTAGACAATGCTTTTGGAAGATTAGTACCGTGCTTGGTAAGAGCAATAAGGAAAAAAGATTGGTTTTCTTTTTGGTTTAGAGTGGAATATATATGTGGAACAAAAGTGAGTCGTCATTTTATGGTCTGTATGCGGAAGTTATTTAAAGATTTACGAAAATCATATGATATAGTTATTGCATATCGCCCAGGGATTTGTACTGAACTTGCAGCATTTACGTTTCAAGCAAATAAAAAAATAAGTTGGTGGCATCATGGAGAGATGAATCTTTCTTATCATGAGATAAAATCCTTAGATATGGCGTATAAAAAAATGGATAGTATTGTTGCGGTATCTAATAGTAGCAAAAAATTATTGGAAGAACAATTTGCAGATATAAAGAAAAAACTGTATGTAGTGTCTAATATGATTGATCCTGTTGAGTTAATAAAAAAAGCGCGTAAATATATGCCTGTGGAGTTTCAAAATACAAAATTTAAAATAGTATCAGTTGGTAGAATGACACCGGAAAAAAATATGTTATTATGTCCGAAGATTGGATGCAAGTTGAAAGCGGCTGGAATGGATTTTAAATGGGTTATAATTGGTGATGGTGTAGAAA
>UMHL01024172.1_pt1 | contig 14747 bp, 10 predicted proteins | sample 1965551 | NCBI WGS metagenome assembly UMHL01 (sample SAMEA4836100, study PRJEB28245) | human gut metagenome | biome: gut microbiome; material: fecal sample | place: Denmark | collected 2008 | reverse complement strand
TGGCAACGCAGATGCCGTGCCGCAGCCGCCGGAGCGGTGCTTGGGCCGTTAGGCGGGAATTGTGCGGTATTGCCCTAAATGAGTAACACAACAAGACGGGAAGGAGGCGAAGCCCTTGAACCGTGAAGAAAAAGAGCGGCTGGAACGCCGCCGCCGTATGTTGGCGCGGGAACGGGGCGAAGCCCCGCCAACCCCGCCGCCTGCCTCCAAACAGCAGCCGGAACGGGAACGCCCAGCGCCGGAGCGCAGCGCACCCAGCACCCTGCCGCCCAAAGAGCAAGGCGCAGCTGCGGCACCGGCGGCAACGCTGCGGCCCATCAGCCCTATTCTGCGCCGCCGCCAGCGCCGCAGGCGCATTGCCGTTGTTCTGGTGGTGCTGATTATTGCCGCCATTATGGCGGTGGGCAGCGGCCTGCTGGGTACATCCATTGCCATGCTGGGGGATATGACGGATTCTATCTCGCTGTATCTCAACCGCGCCGGGGCGGGTTGGCCCGCCAACACCGGCATCCGCACGCCGACCCAGGTGGAACCCCTGGCGGGCGGTTTTGTGGAGATGGATAATGAGGATGTGGCGGTCTATTCTGCTTACGGCGCAAAGATCCGCACCATCCAGCCCGGCTATGCCCGCCCGGCGCTGGCCGTGGGCAACACCCGCTTTGTGCTGTATAACCGCGCAGGCAAGGAGCTGACGGTGCAGAGCCGCACCCGCCAGCTGTACGCCAAAAGCTTTAATAACGCCATTATGCTGTGCGAAATGGCGCAGAACGGCACCCTGGCCGTGGTGACAGAGTCTGACCGCTATGCGGCGGAAGTGATGGTGTACGATGCTTCTTTCAGCGGGGACCCCTTTACCTGGAAGCTGACCAGCACCGACGGCACCCCCATTGCATTGTCTTTTGCCACGGATAACCACCGCTTTGCCGCGGCAACGGTGGCCGCGAGGGACGGCCAGCTGCGCACGACCGTGCGCATGATGAACACCAATTCGGATACTGCCGGGCCGTTTTATGTGGCGGATACCGGCAGCGTGATCCTGAAGCTGAAATGGATCAGCAGCAGCCGCGTGCTGGCTGTTTTTGATACCTATGCCGCCATCATCAACGTGAGCGATGGCACCGAGAGTGCCCGCTATGATTATGGCGGGGCCACCCTGCAAAGCGTGTCCATCGGCGGGCGCAGCACGGCGCTGCTGCTGGCGGTGCGCGGCGGCGATACCCTGGTCACGCTGGATGATTCGCTCAACCAGCTGGCGAGCGTTGCCGCCGGGCAGGCCAAAAGCGTCAGCAGTACCGCAACGGCGGTCTATCTGCTGACAGCGTCCGGCGTGGAAAGCTATGGCTATGACGGCACCCATAATTGGAGCCGGGATTATGGTGCGGCACCGCAGGCGGTCATCAACGCCCGCGAAACACTGGTATTTATTTCCGGCACGGTAGAGGTTCTGAATGCGCCGCACGAATGATGCTGTGCGGCATGGGAAAGTATGGTAGAGTTATGACACAGTATATTGGCATTGTTTATGATGTGATTTTTCTTTTGCTGGTGCTGGGCGCGGCCGAAGCCGGCCGCCGCCGCGGTTTTGCCTCCGGACTGGTGAGCCTTATCGGCTCCGTGGCGGGCATTATCGGCGGCACTTACGGCACCCGCGTTTGGGCCGGCGGCATTTATGATAAATATGTTGCCAGCCACGTTACCGATGTTGTGGCTGACACGCTGGAAAAGACCGGCGGAGATCTGGCCCAGGCAATCCATGCGCTGACCTTTCTGCCGCAGTCGATCCAGCAAAAGCTGATCGATACCGTCAGTGCGGCGTCCAGCAATGCGGTGCCGCAGGTGGTCAATGCACTGGAACCGCTGTTTCTGCCGGTTATTCAGGCCGTTGTGTTTTTGTCGGTCTGGATCGTGGTGCGGGTGCTCTGCCGGATGCTGGGGCGGGTGTTGCGCGGCATCAACGCCATCCCGCTCATCGGTGGACTGAATCGCATTTTGGGCTTTGCGTTCGGCTTTGTCAGCGGTTTGCTGAACTGCTGGATCTGGTCCATTCTGCTGTGGGTGGCGGCAAACCTGACCGGCGGCAAGCTGGAATTTTTGACCACAGCCACCCTGAACCGAAGCGTGATCTATGGACTTTTGGCAAACCTGAACCCGTTTTTGACCCGCTATTGATTAACAATATCTGAACATTCCCCCCGCCCCTCTTGCAAATATCAGTGGGGTGGGGGATAATAGTACATGGGAAAAGTTCTGAAAACGCATGTTGTGTGCGCGTTTCGGCATTCCCGATCCAATCGAATACCCCATAGAGAGGTGAACCATATGTTATGTACCCGCTGTAAAAAAAGACAGGCGGTTGTGTTTGTGCAGCGGCTGGAAAACGGCAAACCGGTGCAGGAAGGCTACTGCCTGACCTGCGCGCGGGAGCTGCATATTCAGCCTGTGGATGATTTGATGAAGCGGTTTAATATGACCGATGACCAGCTGGCCAGCATGGAAGAGCACATGGCCGACCTGATGCAGCAAGCGCAGGAAAGCGGCGCCATGATGCCCATGATGGACGGCGATATGCAGAACCCCGACGATACCGGGGATGATTTTGTGCCCGGCGGTTCGCCGGTGTTCCCCTTTGGCTTTGGCGGAACCCCCAAGGCTGAGGAGAAGGGCGAAAAGTCCAAAAAACAGCGTGGCCGCGGCCAGCGCAAATACCTGGACACCTACTGCGAAAACCTGACCCAGAAAGCCAAGAACGGCAAGCTGGATGCCATCATTGGCCGTGACCGTGAGGTATACCGCACGGTGCAGATTCTGTGCCGCCGCCAGAAAAACAACCCCTGCCTGATCGGTGAAGCCGGCGTTGGCAAAACCGCCATTGCCGAGGGCATTGCCCAGCGCATTGCCGAAGGCAAAGTGCCCGCCCGCTTACAGGATAAAGAGATCTACCTGCTGGACCTGACGGCCCTTGTGGCAGGCACCCAGTTCCGCGGCCAGTTTGAACAGCGCGTCAAGGGCCTGCTTTCTGAAATCAAGGCCGCCGGCAATGTGATCTTGTTCATTGACGAGATCCACAACATTGTCGGCGCCGGGGATTCGGACGGCGCCATGAACGCCGCCAACATCATGAAACCGGCCCTGTCCCGCGGGCAGATCCAGGTTATCGGCGCAACGACCTTTGCCGAGTACCGCAAGTTTATTGAAAAAGATTCTGCGCTGGAGCGCCGCTTCCAGCCCGTCAAGGTGGAAGAACCCTCCATCAATGATGCCATTGCGGTTATCCGCGGCGTAAAAGGTTATTACGAAAAGTACCACTGCGTGCGTGTGCCCGATTCCATCGTGGCGGATGTGGTACACCTGTCGGAACGGTATATCACCGACCGCTACCTGCCGGATAAGGCTATTGACCTGCTGGATGAATCCTGCGCCTGCTGCAACCTGCGCCACCCTGAAATTACCGAGTTCCTGAACCTGCAAAAGCAGGTGGCAGAGCTGGAAACCAAAGAGCATGACCTGGAAAACCCCGACCCCGAAAAGCAGGGCGATGCCGCTATTGATTACGAGGAACTGGCCAAAACCAAGACCGAGCTGGCCCAGCTGCGCCAAAAGCTGCCTGCGCTGGAGCTGCGCGTGGCCGATATCCAGGTAACGGCGGACGATGTGGCCCAGGTTGTGGAGCTGTGGACCGGCATTCCGGCGGTTAAAATCAAAGAGACCGAGTATGGCCGCCTGATGGGGCTGGAAGATGCCCTGAAAGAGCATATCATCGGCCAGGACGAAGCTGTGCACAGCGTAGCGCTGGCCGTTAAGCGTGCGCGGGCAGACCTGTCTGGCCGCCACCGCCCGGCAAGCTTTATCTTTGTCGGCCCCACCGGCGTAGGCAAAACCGAGCTGGTCAAGCAGCTGGCCAATCAGCTGTTTGATACCGTGGACCCGCTGATCTCCATTGACATGAGTGAGTATATGGAAAAGTACGCGGTGTCCCGCCTGATCGGTTCCCCTCCGGGCTATGTGGGTTATGATGAAGCCGGCCAGCTGACCGAAAAAGTGCGCCGCCATCCTTACAGCGTGGTCCTGTTTGATGAAATCGAAAAGGCCCACCCCGATGTGATGAACATCCTGCTGCAGATCCTGGACGAGGGCAAGATCAACGATGCCCAGGGCCGCACGGTGGATTTTTCCAATACCGTGATCTGCATGACCTCCAACGCCGGTTCTTCGGACCGCACCGCCCTGACTGGCTTTGGCCGCACCGAAGAGCAGGTCAGCCGCGAAAAGAGCATGAAAGCGCTGCAGGAGTTCCTGCGGCCGGAGTTCCTGGGCCGTGTGGATGAAGTGATCACCTTCCGCCCGCTGGAACAGGCTGACCTGGAAAAGATCGCTGCCCTGATGCTGGACGAGTACAAGCCCGGCCTGGAAGCCCGCGGCCTGAAGCTGGAATATACCCCGCAGGCACTGGCAGCCATCGTGAACGAAACATCCACCCGTTTTGGTGCGCGTGAACTGCGCAAGACCATCCGCAAAACGCTGGAGGACCCCGTGGCCGAAGCCATTGTGGCGGGCCGCCTGACCGGTGGTCAGACCGTGACCCTGGCAGCGGATGCTGACGGCAAGCCGCAGCTGGTGCTGCCGGAGTAAGCGCGAATGAAAAAGCCGCGCGTATTGCTCCACCTTGCCGCCCTTGCCATGGGGCTCTGCCTGCTGGCCGGGTGCGCGGCACAGCCTGCCGCACCCGCACAGGCAACGATTCCCCATATCGAAACCAGCCCCCAGCCCACCGTGGCCCCCAGCCCAACCCCCACCCAGACCCCTGCCCAACAGCAAGATTTACAGCAGGTGTACGGCAGCTGCGGGCTGCTGGCATGGCCCAGCGTGCTGTACAGCATTTATCTGCAGGACGACGCCAACCCCTGGACCGAGGAAGCCCTGGCCCAGACACGGCAGAACCTTGCCGTGGCGGTGGACTGGATCACCCAGCAGGCGCAGACCTATAACGCCCAGCCGAAAATCTATTACGATACCGGCGAAAACAATCTGAGCACCTTTGCCGCCTACAAAGCCGGTCTGACGGAAGATACCACCACCGGCACAACGTTCTATGACGATGTGGACACCCTGACCGCGCAGGTGGATGTGGAATTCATCCAGCAGCAATACGGCACGGCAAGCATTGGCTACCTGATCTTTCTGCCGGTGGAGGGGGCTTCCTACTCCATTCTGCATTATCTGGAGGATGGCGGTAATTACCTGAATGAATTCAGCTGTCTTTATCTCTATGATTCCTATGCGGGGGAGAAAACCTACAACAGCCCCACCGTGTATGCCCACGAGATCCTGCATCTGTTTGGTGCGGCAGACCTTTACGTCGGCAGCCGGGATGCGTTTGTGACCCAGCCGCTGGCGCAGTATGTGCTGAACACCTGGCCGGATGCTATTATGTATTACACCTACAACAGCGATAACGGTATCAGCTATGAGCATATCGAAAAAACGCTCTGCCCGCTGACGGCCTACCGCCTGGGGCTGGTGGACAGCTTCCCCGGGAGCGAGCAGTTCCCGGCGGCAACCCAGGACCCGCCCGGTGTGTTCAGCAACGGCGCAGGCCAGAACTGGACCGCAAGCGATGAATCAGCTTGAACAGGGGAGGTGAAGGCATGTATGGGGATGAATGGCCGCTGCGGGTAACAGGGATTGCCAGCGCGGCGGAATCCGAATGGCGCATTGGCCAGCAAACGCCGGAGCGCACCTGTGAGGGCTGGCTGCTGGTATATGTAAAAAGCGGTATGGTGGAAGAGCTGTGCGATACCCACCGGGTGTTGCTGCGCGCCGGGCAGATTTTGTTCCACCAGCCCGCAGAGCTGTTTGCCATGCGCGCAGTGGGCGAAGTTCCGCCGGAGGTGTTCCGCATGGAATTTACCGCGGACGGCAGTGCGATGGATTCTTTCCGCAGCTGCCATATGCGGCTCGGCAACGCCGAAAAAAGCTGTCTGCGCCAGCTGGCAGAAACGGTGCGCGAGGTGTTCCAGCCGGTGCAGGATGCCTGCCAGATGCCCGCCCGCCGCGCGGAAATCCCGTTTGGCGGCAAAGAGCTGCAAACCATCTATCTGGCACAGCTGCTGTACCTGTTGGCCCGCCGCAGGCAGCGCACCCGCAAACAAAGCCCCCGTACCCGCGCCGAGCAGGAGCAGGCGGCCCTTGTGGAAAGCGTGCGCCTGTACTTTGCGCAGAACATTGAAAAGCCGCTGGCGCTGGACCAGGTGTGCGATGCCAATGGCTGCTCCCGCGTGGCATTGCAGCAGGCGTTCCGCGCCCGCACCCGCATGGGGCCGATGGAGTATTTCTCCTGCATGAAAGCCGAACAGGCAGCGCTGCTGCTGACCCAGGGGTACGGCCCCGGCGAAACGGCCCGTATGCTGGGGTATGGCTCCCTGGCGTGGTTCAGCAGGCGGTTCCACGCCCTGACCGGCCAAACGCCCGGCGCTTACCGCCGCGCCCCGCACCCGCTGCATCTGTGCGAACGGTAAAGGTAACAACAAAGTTACATATCAAACATGGAAACATCTATTTCCATATTGTGATAAAGACGTTAGAATAAAATCAACAAGGGAACGAAGCAAACCCTGCGGATGCCCTGTTGAAGATACAAAATCCCGGCAACAACTTTCCATATTGTGTAAAGGAGCGATCAGTATGTCTATTTTGGTCAGCGGCGGCGCCGGTTACATCGGCAGCCATACCTGTGTGGAGCTTCTCAATGCGGGTTACGATATTGTGGTGGCAGATAACTATTACAACTCCTGCCCCGAAGCCCTGAAGCGTGTGCGCGAGATCACCGGTAAGGATTTCAAGTTTGTGGAAGCAGACATGACCGACCATGCGGCAGTTGAAAAGGTCTTTGCGGAAAATCCCGGCATTGACTGTGTGATCCAGTTTGCCGCCTACAAGGCCGTGGGCGAAAGCGTTTCCAAGCCCATCGAGTATTACTCCAACAACCTGAACTGCACCCTGAACATCCTGGATGTTATGCGCCGTTACGATTGCCATAACATCATCTTCTCCTCCTCCGCAACGGTTTACGGCGACCCCGCCAGCGTGCCCATCCGCGAGGATTTCCCTGTTGGTGCAACCACCAACCCGTATGGCACTACCAAGGTGTTTACCGAGCGCATCCTGACCGACTGCTGCAAGGCAGACCCGGAGCTGAACGTTGCTCTGCTGCGTTACTTCAACCCCATCGGTGCACATCCTTCCGGAAAGATCGGCGAGGACCCGAACGGCATCCCCAACAACCTGGTGCCCTACATCGCCAAAGTTGCCGTTGGCAAGCTGGAAAAAGTGCATGTGTACGGCAATGATTACCCTACCCCCGATGGTACCGGCGTGCGCGACTACATCCACGTTGTGGACCTGGCCCGCGGCCATGTGGCAGCCATCAAAAAGCTGGAAGAAAAGCCCGGCCTGTTCATCTGCAACCTGGGCACCGGCCACGGCTACAGTGTGCTGGATGTGATTCATGCATTCAGCAAGGCCTGCGGCAAGGAGCTGCCCTATGTCATTGACCCGCGCCGCCCCGGCGATATTGCCGAGTGCTGGTGCGATCCCAGCAAGGCCAAGCGTGAGCTGGGCTGGGAAGCTGAGTACGGCATTGACGAAATGTGCCGCGACAGCTGGAACTGGCAGAGCCACAACCCCGATGGGTATAAGACCGCTGAATAAGTTCACGGTTCAAAGAAAGCAATAAAACAGGGCGACCGGGAAAACTTCCCGGCCGCCCTGTTGGTGTATCAGGTAGCGTTTGTATGGGTTTAATGCGTTAGAAAAAAGCGTTTGACCCTGTGGAGCCCGTGGGAGCGCACATTGTACGCCCGGCCACGTAAGGCGGGAAGCCCTCATCCCGACGTGTGCGCATATTACGGCCCGCCATGCAGGACGATGCGAGCGTCGTTTCCTACACATGGTTTGCAGGTTCGCAGCCCAATATTTGCGTTTCTTCCCTGTGCGATGAGGGCATCGCGCCCTAGGGTGTATCTCAAGCATCCGGTTCCTTTTTCTCCTGCCCCATCCCCTGAATCTTTGCGTTCAGCCCGGCACCCAAAAACAGCACATTGATGTTCACATTCAGCCAAAGCGTAATCAGCACGATTGCAGCCAAAGAACCGTAAATGTACGATAACTTCCAGAAATGCCCGATGTAAAACGAGAATATTTTGGAAAACAGTGTCCACACCGCTACCACAGCGGCGGCCCCCGGCAGCTGATCCCGTATGCGGCGCTTGCCGCCGGGCACATAGGTGTAGATCAGTGTTACCGTCAGCAGCGAAAGCGCCAACGAAAGCACCGCACTGATGCTGAGCAGGCTGTGCAGCCGTTGCAGCAGCCCGCCCACCAGGGTATGCAGCGGCAGCAGCCCGGCCAGCCCGCGCAGGATTGGGCTCAGGCTTTGCACCACCATGGCAACCAGCATCAGGCCCTCAAACAAAAAGGTATACAGCACAGCCCACAAACGGTCAAACATTGTTTTGCGGGCACCGGGGGTCAGCTTTTGCAGCCCCTTTTGCACCGCGGCCATCCCACCGGAAGCGGAAATCACCGTGGTGATGGCGGCAAAGGAAGCCATGAAGGTGGTGGACTGATCATTCAGGTTGGCAATCACATCTACCGCCATTGACTGGATGGCCGGGATATCCGGTAAAAGCTGGGCAACCAGCGCGGCAATGTCCGAAACCGAATAAAACGGCAGCATGTTGATGATGACCAGCACCCACATCAGCAGCGGCAACGATGCCGTAAGCAGCAGCAAGGTGGCGTGTCCGGCGTATACGGCCATATCCAGCGCCAGATACTGCCGCAGCAGGTCCAGCAGTGCAGGCAGCAGGGTTGAGGCTTGTTTTTTCATGGCGTTCTCCTGAATCCCCACGCTCAGGGGCAAAATAAAAAACATGATAAGGCAACACCGTACAATTCCCGCCTTGCGGCTTAAGCACCGCTCCGGCAGCTGCGGCACGGCATCTGCGTTGCCAAAATGCTCGATAATGTCGGGTTGCGGTACCCGCATCGTGCTTCGGGGTCAAAAGCCCCTCGCACTCTGCGACCGCTGCCCCTGCTTCGGTTCGCTGTTTCCGCCACTGGCGGCGCTCACCTTTGCAGCATCCAGTATTATCTGCGCTTTTGGCTTGGCATCTGCCGCACCTCGCTCGCCGTATCGGCACTTAGAATTATGCGGTATTGCCATAACCATTATACAGGCCCGCTCCCGCGCCTGACAATGGGCAGCTGGGGGAAAATGTGCCGCAGGGCAAAGTTTTTCGGTTTTGTGCTGCTAACTGGCCGAACAGCCGCCGGGTGTGCTATAATAAACCATGAATAAAAACCGCCGCCCCGGCGGAAAGGAGAACTCAATGAAAGATTCCATCAAAGCTCTACGCGAGCTGGAGAAAAGACTGTATGCCTACCAGTACGCAATGGCCGTTGCCGATTATGACAGTGAGACGGTAGCCCCGCCGGAAAGCAGCGCGGGCCGCGCCGAAGCCATGGAGGTGCTGAGCCGCGCCTACTTTGACCAGCTGGTCAGCGCTGACACCGCCGCCCTGCTGCAGCGCGCTGCCGCTGATGCCGAAACCGAACAGGAAAAGGCAGAAGTGCGGGAGTTGCAGCGCAGCTATGACGAGATTGGCAAGATCCCGGCAGAAGAGTACGCCGCGTTCACCAAGCTGACGCAGGAAAGCATGCCCGCATGGGGCAAGGCAAAGCGCGGCAGTGACTTTGCCAGTTTTGCCCCGTATCTGGAAAAAATTGTGGAATCCCTGCGCGCGCAGGCCCACTATTTTGCCCCTGACCGCGACCCGTATGAAGTCTGGCTGGACCGCTATGAACACGGCCTGACCATTGCCCAGTGCGATACTTTCTTTGCCGCCCTGCGCGAGACCATTGTGCCGCTGCTGGCTGCCATAAAAGAGCGCGGCAGCGCCATCCGCACCGACTTTTTGTATCAGGATTGGCCCATTGAGCAGCAGCGCAAGCTTTCCAAAAAGATCATGGAAGTGTGGGGGCTGGACCCGGACCACTGCGTATTGGGCGAAACGGAACACCCCTTTACCTCCGGCTTCTGGCACGGCGATGTGCGCATTACCACCCATTATATGCCGCAGGATATGTTCTCCAACCTGTACAGCGTGGCGCACGAGGGCGGCCATGCCCTGTATGAGCTGAACGTTGACCCCAAGTATGATTATACCACCCTGGCGGGCGGCGCAACCACCGGCCTGCACGAAAGCCAGAGCCGCCTGTTTGAAAACTATGTGGGCCGCAGCCGCGCGTTCATCCACTATTTGTATCCCACTTTGCTGGAGCTGTTCCCCCAGCAGCTGAACGGCGTGACCGAGGAAGAGATCTACCGCGCCGTCAACCGCGCCGAGCCGAGCCTGATCCGCACCGAGGCGGACGAGCTGACCTACTCTTTGCACATTATGGTGCGGTATGAGCTGGAAAAGGCCCTGATGCAGGGCACCCTGACCGTGGCCGACCTGCCCGCCGCCTGGAACGCCAAGTATAAGGAATACCTTGGCGTGGATGTGCCGGACGATACCCACGGCTGTTTGCAGGATATCCACTGGGCAATGGGCGATATGGGCTACTTCCCCAGCTATGCGCTGGGCAGTGCTTACAGCGCACAGGCGGTGGATGACCTGCGCAAAACCATGGACCTGGATGCCCAGTGGGCCGAAGGCAACATGCAGCCGCTGAAAGACGCTCTGCGCAGCCGCGTGTGGCAGCATGGCCGCGCCAAGGAACCGCAGTGGCTGGTGCAAAGCCTGTGCGGCGGCGCATTTGATGCCGCCCACTACACCAACTACCTGAAAAACAAATATACCGAGCTGTACGGCCTGTAAGCACAGCCGGTAAAAATCAAAGCGGGCGCGCCGTCTACTGTAGGACGGTGCGCCCGCTTTGCGATATAAGTTGGAAAGAAGAGGTGCGATTTATTTTACGGTGTCGTCCGGTTTGGCGGGCTCTGCGGGCTGCGCCTGGGCGGCAGCCTTTGCAGCGAGCTTAGCCTGCTTTTTCTCCGCCCGGCGGGCCTTGCGGCGCTTGAGGGCGGGCCGTGCCACCAGCAGGATGGCAAGCACGATCAGTACCACCGGCCACAGGTAAACCACCACCAGGATAAGATCTTCGGCCCCATCCACAAAGCCGCGCCAGCCGCTGGTAACGGCTTCCACAAACTTTTCGCCAAAGGTGGTGGCGGTGGGGGTCAGAACCCGCACTTCCTGCAGGGAAATATCCACGGTGGAATAGCGCACCTGGTTATCCATCAGCCGCATCTGGCCGGTGTAGCTTTCCAGCTGATACTGCACATCCGAAAGCTGGCTTTCAATTTCCAGCAGGTCGGCGGTGGTTTCAGCTTTGTCGGCCAGGGCGTTCAGCCGGTCACGCTGGTCGTTCAGGGCTTTCAGGCGGGCTTCCACATCTACATACTCAGCAGTAATGTCCTGCGCGCTCTCGTTCAGCGAGGTCACGTTCCCGGCTTCCCCGGCGGCGGTCAAAAAGCTGCGGTAGTTTTCGGCGGGGATGCGCGCGGTGTAATAAGTATAGCGGCTGCCGGAATCCTTGCTGCCGCCCTGGTCAGTGCTTTCCAGGTAGCCGTTCGCGGCGGTTACGGCCTCCTGCAAGGCGGCGCGGGTGGTATCATAGCCGGTGGTTTCCATCCGCACGCTGGCGTTATACACGATCTTGCGGCTGCTTTCCACCGTGGAAGAATCCAGCATCGAGCTGGTCAGATCGTCTGAAGAAAAACTGCTGCCTTCCCCGGGTGCGGCGCTTTCGGCGCTGTAAGATTCATAGTCTCCGGCATCCTGGCTGCTAAGGGCGGCGGTATCGTTAGAAACAGCGGCGGAGTAGGTGCTGCGGCTGGTGGAACCGCAGGCAGCAAGGCTGAGCGCCAGCGCGGCGGATGCGGCAAGGCTGGCAAAGCGGGATAGTGTTGTATGTTTCATAGGGCACGCTCCTTATTGTGTTGTGTGGTAAGGGGTAAGCCAAAAGCAATAGCTGCTTCCTTTACCAGTATAACACGGAAGTGGCACCGGAATGTTACAGCTTGATGTCAAAAAAAGCGGGGGTGCGCCGCAAAACCGGCACACCCCACAAAAATAATTCTAATTATTCAGCTTTTTGACCAAGAACTTTGATATCATCGTTGTCCGCAAAGGCAACAGCGTTGTAACCAGCGGCTTCCAATGTGCCGAACTGCTTGCCCAGCTTTTTGGCCTGGGGCAGAACCGTCACATCATAGGCTGCGCGCAGGGCATCGGCCTTGGCCAGCACGGCGGCGAAATCGGCATCCTTCAGATACAGCAGGGCCAGCTTCTGCTTGGCACCGGGGATCTGGTAATCCTGCTCCAGCAGAATGCCGCAGACGCGCTCGAACCCGATGGAGAAGCCAACGGCGGGCACCTGCTGGCCAATGAACTTGCCAACCATATTGTCATAGCGGCCGCCGCCTGCAACAGCGCCGCTGAACTGCGGGCAGGTCACTTCAAACACCATGCCGGTATAGTATCCCTGGCCGCGCACCAGGCTGGGGGCATAGGCAATGCCGTAACGGCCGTTGGCAATCTTTTCGGCGGTGGCGATGACATAGCGCAGGTCGGCGGTCAGGGTCTCGTCCCCAACGCGGGCGGTCACGGCGTCCAGGCTGAAATCCCCGGCGCGCAGGAACTCATCCAGCGCTTCCACAGCGGCGGCGTCAAACTCTTTTTCCAGCAGCTCTTTCTTTACGCCGTCTGCACCGATCTTATCCAGCTTGTCAAAGCTGATGCAGACGGAATCCAGCTGGTCAGCGGCAAAACCCATCTTTTCCAGCATGGCGCGCAGGATGCGGCGGTCGTTGATGTTGACAGTGAAATCTTTGAAACCGATGCGCAGCAGAGCGCGAGTGGTCACATCGATCAGCTCCACCTCGGCATTGGGGGAAGAATCGCCCAGAATGTCGATATCACACTGCACAAACTCGCGCAGGCGGCCCTTCTGCGGGCGCTCGGCACGGTAAACGCGGTCGGTCTGGATCACCTTGAAGGGGTTGGGCAGCTCGTTGCGGTTGGCAGCGTAGTAACGGGAAAGCGGCAGGGTCAGGTCATAGCGCAGGCCCATATCGGAAAGCTGCTTTTCATCGCCGGAGCGCAAGGCAGCGGCCAGCTTTTCGCCGCGCTTGAGAACCTTGAAGATCAGGTTCAGGTTGTCGCCGCCATCGGATTTGTCCAGGTTTTCCATATCCTCCAGGATGGGGGTGGAAATGCGCTGGAACCCGGCGGCGCGGTAAGTATCCAAAATTTGGCCCTGAATGTAATCACGCAATGCCTGCTCGCGCGGCAAAAGGTCGCGCATGCCCTTTAACGGCTGTGTTTTCATGGTTGTTCCTCCCTATTATCTGCGCGGGCAGCGGCCCGCGGAAAGATCAAAAGATATACCTCTTTATCATATCTGTCCCGGCGTTTTTTGTCAACAAAAACGGGGCATACTGAAGCTGTATCAAACTGTGTGGAACTGAAAGGATAAGGAGGAAGAACACCATGCCAAAACAAAACGGCAACCCCAAAATTCTGGCCGCCGGTGCCGCCGTGCAGCTGCTGACCGGCATTCCGGCGGCGTGGGGCGTGTTCCAAAAGCCGGTCATGGCGCAGTACGGCTTTTCCCGCGGGCAGGCCATGCTCAGCTTTGCCATTCTGGTGGCAGGGTATGGCATCGGCTGCGCCATCGGCGGTTTTGTGCAGGATCAGCACGGCCCGCGCTATGCGGCCCTGTGGGGTACCGCGCTGCTGGGCGGCGGCAGCATGGGGGCGGCGCTGGTGCCGCAGGGCAATGCAGCGTTGTTCTTTTTGGTGTACAGCATCCCGGCGGGGGTAGGCAGCGCCTTTTTGGCCCCGGCGGTGCTGGCCTGCGCCCAAAAGTGGTATGCCAGCCGCAAAGGGCTGGCAACGGGGGTCAGCGGTGCGGCTATGGGGCTTTCCGGTGCGTTTTTAACCGTTTTTGTGGGTTTTGTGGAAAACCGCTGGGGGATGCGTGTCTGTTTTGCCGCGCTCGGTGTGGTGGTGCTGGCGGTGTGCGGGGCATCCGCCGCCGTGCTGCAAAATCCACCCCAGCCCGCCGGCCAGCCAAACGCAAAAGCGGCAAACGACCTGCCGCCCCACCAGATGGTGCGCACCACGCAGTACCGCCTGTGTGTTGCGGGGGTGGCGCTGGCAGCCCCGCCCATGCTGCTGTTCAGTCCGGAGATTCTGACCATTGCAGCGGACCGCGGCCTGCCGGAGCAGTGGGCGCCCTTGTGCGTGGCAGTGGGCAGTGCGGCCAGCGCAGCAGGGCGGTTGCTTTGCCCCGCTGCCAGTGACCACTGGGGCCGCAAACCAGTTTTGTACGGGGTGTATGCGGCCCTGGCGGCGGGCAGCATCGGGTTTGCCTTTGCGCAGGGGTGGTGGGTGCTGGCGGCTTACTGTGTGCTGACCTGCTTTTACTCCGGCGGCGCAGCGGTGCAGCCCGCCTTAAATACGGACCTGTTCGGCCTTGCCCATGCGGGGGTCAACTATGGCTTGATCGCCCTTGGCATGAGCGCCGGCAGCCTGCTGAGTTATGCGGGCAGCCAGCTGCTGGATCTGCCTGCCCGGCATATGCTGGCGGTAGCCAGCGCCGTGGCGGGCGGGATATGTTTCCTATTTGTAAAACCTGTAGCAACGGTTGAAAAGCAGCAGGGGAACGGGTAAAATAAT
>UMHL01052786.1_pt1 | contig 14868 bp, 10 predicted proteins | sample 1965551 | NCBI WGS metagenome assembly UMHL01 (sample SAMEA4836100, study PRJEB28245) | human gut metagenome | biome: gut microbiome; material: fecal sample | place: Denmark | collected 2008 | reverse complement strand
CGGTTTGTCGCCGTCGCGGTGCTCGTAACGGGGTTTATCGCCGAAACTACGTTCGCCGTAAGCAGGCTTGTCACCATACTGGCGGCGCGGTTTGTCGCCGTCGCGGTGCTCATAGCGGGGTTTGTCGCCGTACTTGCGCTCGCCGTAGGCGGGCTTGTCGCCGTACTGGCGGCGCGGTTTGTCGCCGTCGCGGTGCTCGTAACGGGGTTTATCGCCGGACTTACGCTCGCCGTAAGCCGGTTTGTCGCCGAACTGGCGGCGCGGTTTGTCGAATGCAGGGCGGTTGTCTGCCGTGAAATGGGGATTGTAGGAGGCCCGCTCACGGGGCCCCTCGCTGGACGGTTGCTCCGAATCGGCAGCATCACGCTGTAAACGCGGGCGACGCTCGACACGCTCCGCCGTAGCAGTCACGGTACGCTGGCGCTTGTCGCGTCCGAAACGCGAAAGTACCGTGGTCGAGTCGTTTTTGTTGTCTTTCATACGTATTTGAATGAGTTTGTGGGGCAAAGGTAATCCATTTTTCCGGATTACGGCATATTGCTGACCCGATTTGGCGATAAAAGACAGGGGCCGTTACAAATTCGCCGCTTTTGCCTTATCTTTGCACCCGTAAACGACGTCCGGCAGGGGTTGCCGGACATCCCCGCCCCGCACCTATGAACATGAACCGCGAAATACTGCGCATCGCGCTCCCGAATACCGTTTCGAACATCACCGTGCCGCTGATGGGAATCGTGTCGACGGCCATCGCCGGGCACTGGGGCGCGGATTCGGCGGCGACGATCGGCGCACTGGCCATCGGGGTGTCGATCTTCAACTTCATCTACTGGAACTGCTCGTTCGTGCGCATGGGAACCAGCGGACTCACGGCACAGGCGTTCGGCGCAGGGAATTTCCACGAATGCACCAACATGCTCGTAAGGGCGATGGTCGTGGCGGCAGGCATGGGATTGCTGATGCTCGCCCTGCAATACCCGCTGGGCGAGCTGGCCCTGTGGGGACTGAACGGCAACGAAATGACGCGCGAATATTTCTACGCCCGCATCTGGGCCGTGCCGGCGGGCATCCTCCTGTTCGGGTTCAACGGCTGGTTCACGGGTATGCAGAATGCCATGATACCGATGTTCACGGCTATTTCGGTCAACGCGGTGCATGTCTTGTGCAGCCTTTGGTTCGCCTTCGGCATGGACATGGGGATCGTCGGCATCGCCTACGCCTCGGTGATCGCACAGTGGACGGGCGTGGGACTTTCGCTGCTGCTGCTCATGCTGCGCTACCGCAAGGTGCTGACGGGCATCGACTGGGCCGAGGTATTCGACATGAAACCGCTCAAAACCTTCTTCATCGTCAACCGCGACATCATGCTGCGTACGCTCTGCATCGTGGCGGTCTACACCTTCTTCACGGGGGCTTCGGCCCGCATGGAAGACCCGGTGCTGCTGGCCGTGAACACCCTGCTGTTGCAGCTCTTCACGCTCTTCTCGTACATGAACGACGGCTTCGCATATGCCGCCGAAGCGCTGACCGGACGGTTCATCGGCGCCCGGGACGTAAAGGCGCTGCGCGACTGCCTGCGGCGCTGCATCGCATGGGGCACGGCCGTGTCGGTACTGTTCGTGGGAATCTACATCGTCTGGTGGCGCGACCTGGTGGGGCTGTTCATCGACGATTCGGCCGCAAACGCCGCGACGATCGTGGAGGTCGCCGGACGGTATATCGTATGGATCATCCTGATCCCCGTAGCCAGCGCCATGCCCTTCATCATGGACGGCATCATGGTGGGCGCCACGCAGACGCGCGTCATGCGCAACTCGATGTTCTGGGCTACGGCAGCCTATTTCGGCATCTTCTATATCGGGCATACGCTCATAGGCAACAACGCCCTGTGGCTGGCCTTCACGCTGTATATGTTCCTGCGCGGCGTACTGCAATACTTCATGACGCACAGCCTGCGGACGATCTACCGCAAAGCCGGCGCATAAGGGAGGAACGGTGAATCCCCGGGCAGGGAGAGGCCGGAACGGCCCGGGAGAGGCAACGTCCGGCACCTGAAAGGTTTCCTGCGATAACAGGCCGCATATTCGGGGGAAATCACTAAATTAGCGGGACGGGATCCAAACACCAGGCCATGACCTTATCCGAAACGACGCTCTACATCAAATACATCCGGCTGAAAGAGACCGGAGATTTGCCGCACGAATACCCCTATACGGTGCCCGCGCTGGCGGGGTTCAGCGGATTGCGGTTCCGCCGCCCGGTGACGTTCATCGTGGGCGAGAACGGCATGGGCAAATCGACGCTGCTGGAAGCCATCGCCGTAAAAGCGGGATTCAATGCCGAGGGCGGGTCGAAGAACTTTCGGTTCGCAACGCGCGAGACTCATTCCCCGCTATACGGGAACCTCGTGCTCGGACGCGGGTTGCAGCCGCGCGACGGCTATTTCCTGCGTGCCGAGAGTTTCTACAACGTCGCCACCGAGGTCGACCAGATAGCCGACGGCATACACCGCTATTACGGCGACAAGTCGCTCCACAGGCAGTCGCACGGCGAAAGTTTCCTGAGCCTGCTCGAACACAGGCTCCGCGGGAACGGGCTCTATATCTTCGACGAGCCCGAGGCCGCCCTCTCGCCGTCGCGGCAGATGTATATGCTGTGCCGGATAAAACAGCTCGTGGAAAGCGGATCGCAGTTCATCGTCAGCACCCACTCGCCTATCGTCATGGCCTACCCCGGCGCCGACATCTACGAGATCGCGGACAACGGGCTGCAACTCACCGAACTGGAGCAAACGCCGCATTACCTGCTGATGAAACGCTTTTGCCTCGACCACGAAGGTATGCTCCGGCAGTTGGGGTTCGGCATCCCGGAATCTTGAAGCGCGGGTCGCGCCACAGGCCGAATGTCCCGGAGATCGGCACAACCGCACAGGCATTTCGCACGGATGCCGCACAGGATTTGCACGGACGTCTCGCACGGATATTACCCTACGAATTCGACGGCACGGACATCACGACAGGCACATCGGCGCATGAAAAATCCCGGCTCCGAAACGCGGAGCCGGGATTCCTGTAAGCGCAGGGCGGCAGCGCCGCCCCCGCAGAGAATTACTCTTCGCCTTTGGCTTCCTTGAGCAGGGTATTGTACTTGTTGTACTTGTCCATCATACCCTCCTCGTCGCGCAGGCGGAAGCAGATCGACTTGAGGAAGTCGAGCGTGTTGACGTCGTCCTTCTTCAGCTCGTATGCCTTTTCGAACCAGGGCACCGCCTCCATATAGACCGCATTCACCTCCTTCAGGTCGGTATCGTAGGCAGTCTGGCTGCTGTACTGCTTCTCGTTCATCACCTTGTTCATCTCGTCGGCCTTGATCGTGTAGAACACGCCCAGGTAATAATTGCCTTCGAACAGGTCGGGCTTCAGCTCCACGACCTTCTTGAACGATGCGATGCTCTCGTCGTAGTTTTTCAACGCATAGAAGATACGGCCGCGGCCGAACCAGAGGTCTACGTTCTCGGGGTTGTCGGCAATGGCCGAGTCGATCAGCGTTACCAGGTCGGCAGGGTCGCCCACGCCCTCTTCGGCCGTGTAAAGCTGCATCAGGCCGTCGAGGATACGCTCGTTCTTCGGGAATTTCCCGATACCCGTGATCAGGGCGTCCTTGGCCAGCATGACGTTGTCCTGGCTGACGTTCTTCAGGCCGTAATAACAGTGGAAGAGGTAGTAGTAGATGTTACCCTCCTCGTCGGTATACCCCAGGTCGATCGCTTTCTTGAGGTACTCGGCACCCTGTCCGAACGACGAGGGGTGCGCCGAACCGTCCACTGTGCGCAGGTAACCGGCATAGTAGAGCAGCGCGGGATCTGCGGCTGCGCCGTAAGCGGGGCTCGACTGTGCCCGGAAAGCCGTGGCATAGGCATCGGCGGCGGCAACGTACTCGCCCGTGTCGATACCCGTGTTACCAACCTGCGAACAGAAATCGCTGATCTGCTGCAACCCGTCCTTCGCCTTCGCAGCGCTCTTGGGGTCGATCTCGTAAGCCTTGTTGTAAGCCTCGATGGCCATGGCGGGAGCCTCTTTCAGCACCCAGTCGGTCTGCGTCCAGGTAACGACCTTGCCGTCCTTGATGTAGGCGATGAAATAGGGGTACTCCCACGCTTCGTAGGGAACGTTGAGAAGCGTCACCTGCTTGGTGGCCGAAGGTTCGCCCACGGCCAGCTTCAGCATCGCGGCGTCCATGTTGACGAAGAGGCTCTTCGTCGGTTCCACGGCAGCCTCGTACAATGCTTTGCCACGGTTGATCCACGTGGAGGCCTTGGCGTTCTTCTTCGCGTCGGCGATGTCGGCGTCGCTCTTCTCGATCTTGGTGAGGAGCCCGCTCTTGTTGACTTTCTGCGCCTGCACGGCAGGGATAGCCACGAGCAGCGCCGCGAAAGCCGTCAAAAATGTTTTCTTCATAACAAAATTTAATTTAAAGTTTTCAAATTCATTTCATCTATTCCTCGGCCGGCTGTCCTGCTTCGGGCGTTGCGCCCCCGTTTTCAGCAGCCTCCGCGGACTGTACTTCTTCTTCATCGCCGGCAGCAGGCACGGCCATCACCGAGGCAATGGCATCGCCGTCGCGCAGGTTGATGATACGCACGCCCTGCGTGGCACGACCCGCCAGGCGGATCTGCGACACGGCCGTACGTATGGTAAGTCCCGAACGGTTGATAATCATCAGGTCGTTGTCGTCCGTAACGGCCTGTATGGAGATAAGTTTACCGGTTTTCTCCGTCACGTTGATCGTCTTCACACCCTTACCGCCGCGGTTGGTGATGCGGTATTCGTCGAGGTCGGTACGCTTGCCGTAACCGTTTTCGCTCAGCACCAGCACGTCCTGCGTCGAATCGGGTTCCACACAGATCATGCCGACCACCTCGTCGGACTCCTCGATCGAGATGCCGCGCACACCGGCGCCGACACGCCCGATCGGGCGCACCGTCGACTCGTTGAAGCGGATGGCCTTGCCTTCGCGGGCCGCAATCATCACTTCGGCGTTGCCGCTGGTGAGCTTGGCCTCGATCAGCTGGTCGCCCTCGCGGATGACGATGGCGTTCACGCCGTTCTGGCGCGGGCGCGAGTAGGCTTCGAGCTTCGTCTTCTTGATCGTACCGTCCTTGGTACACATGATGATGAAGTTGTTGTTCACATACTCGGCGTCGTTCAGGCGCTTGACGTTGATATAGGCGCGAACCTTGTCGTCGGGTTCGATCTGGATGACGTTCTGGATGGCGCGTCCCTTCGAGGAGCGTGCGCCCTCGGGGATCTCGTAGACCTTGAGCCAGTAGCAGCGCCCCTTCTCGGTGAAGAAGAGCATCGTATTGTGCATCGAAGCCACGTAGATATGCTCGATGAAGTCCTCGTCGCGCGTAGCACTGCCCTTGGCGCCGACGCCGCCGCGGTTCTGCGTGCGGTATTCGGCCAGCGGGGTGCGCTTGATGTAGCCCATGTGCGAGATGGTGATGACCATGTCGTCGTCGGCATAGAAATCCTCGGGGTTGAACTCCTCGGAGGCATAGACGATCTCCGAACGGCGCTCGTCGCCGTATTTTTCCTTGATTTCGAGCAGTTCGTCCTTGATGATCTGCATCTGCATGCCGACATTCTCCAGCACGTCCTTCAGGTGGGCGATCAGCTTGGTAAGATCGTCGCGCTCGGCGGTCAGTTTGCCGTACTCCAGCCCCGTCAGGGCGCGCAGGCGCATCTCGATGATGGCCGAAGCCTGGATGTCGCTCAGCTCGAAACGCTCGATCATGGCCTGCTTGGCAGCGTCGGGCGTCTGCGACGAGCGGATGATGTGCACGATCTCGTCGATGTTGTCCTGTGCGATCAAGAGACCCAGCACGATATGCAGGCGCTCCTCGGCCTTGCGCAGGTCGTAGCGCGTGCGGCGCACCACCACGTCGTGGCGGTGGTTGACGAAGTGCATGACCAGGTCGCGCATCGGCAGCAGCTGCGGACGTCCGTTCACCAGCGCGATATTGTTCACTGCAAACGAGGTTTGCAGCGGCGTATTCTTATAAAGGGTGTTGAGCACGACGCTCGCCACGGCGTCGTGTTTGAGGATGATGATGATCCGCAGGCCGTCACGGTCGGACTCGTCGTTGATGTAGGAGATGCCGTCGATCTTCTTCTCGTTGATCATGTCGGCGATCTTCTTGATCATCTCGGCCTTGTTGATCATGTAGGGGATTTCGGTGATGACGATGCACTCGCGGCCGCTGGGGGTATGCTCGATGTCGGTCTTGGCGCGCATCATGACGCGGCCGCGGCCCGTAAGCATGGCCTCCCGAACACCCTCGTAGCCGTAGATGATACCGCCCGTGGGGAAATCGGGGCCCTTGATATACTGGAGCATCTCCTCACCCGTGATTTCGGGGTTGTCGATATAGGCGCAGCAGGCGTCGACCACTTCGCAGAGGTTATGCGGGGCCATGTTGGTGGCCATACCTACGGCGATACCGCTGGCGCCGTTGACGATCAGCAGCGGGATCTTGGTGGGCAGCACCGTGGGTTCGGGGATCGTATCGTCGAAGTTGAGCGTCCAGTCGACGGTCTCCTTGTCGATGTCGGCCATCACCTCGTCGGTGATCTTCTTCATGCGGGCCTCGGTGTAACGCATGGCGGCCGGCGAGTCACCGTCCATCGAACCGAAGTTACCCTGGCCGTCGACCAGCGGGTAGCGCATCGACCACTCCTGTGCCAGACGCACCATCGCGTCGTAGACCGACAAGTCGCCGTGGGGGTGGAACTTACCGAGCACGTCGCCGACGATACGCGCCGACTTACGGGTCGGTTTGTCGGAGTAGAGGTTGAGCTCCGCGCTCATATCGTAGAGGATACGGCGGTGCACGGGCTTCATGCCGTCGCGCACGTCGGGAAGCGCACGCGACACGATGACCGACATCGAATAGTCGATGTACGCCGACTTCATCTGCTCTTCGATATTGATAGGAATGATACGTCCTGTCAAACCTGCATTCTTTTCTTCTTCAGTTAGCATCTTATCTCTTTAAAATTACAGTCTTTTAACGAACAAAAATACGATTTATTTCCGATCTGAGCAACTTTAAGCCGATAAATATCGCCTCCGCGCGGAAGATTTCCGGGACGACGCCCCGTTTTTGCCCCTTTTCCGGCGATCTGACGGCCTCAAAAAAAATTCCCGGCAGACTGACGGCGTCCGCTTGCGCGTTCCGGATCGTTTCACTACCTTTGCGGCCTCTATTCCCCGAACATGGCACAGATAAACACACCCAAGGAAGTACTCGCGCTGGCTCAGCAGTCGGCAACGGGCAAAATGCAACTCCCGGCGGGCAAGACCCTCCTGCTGGCATTCCTGGCCGGCGCATACATCGCCATGGGCGGACTCTTCTCGCTGATGGCGGGGTTCGGGTTCCCCGCAGCAGCCGAAGCGCCCGGCCTCCAGCGCCTGCTTTCGGGGCTGGTATTCCCGCTGGGGCTCATCCTGGTGGTATTCGCCGGGGCGGAGCTCTTCACGGGCAACAACGCCGTGCTCGTACCCGGGGCGCTGGGCCGCAGGTACGGATGGGGCAAGGTGCTGCGCAACTGGGGGCTGGTATACGCGGGGAATTTCATCGGGGCGGCCTTCTTCGCCTATTTCCTGGTGGTGCTGCCCGGCGTACTCTCGTCGGAGCTGTGGCGCGAAGCGGCCTGCAACGTGGCGCAGGCCAAGGTCTCGATGCCGTGGCTGACGGTATTCCTGCGCGGCGTGGGCGCCAACTGGCTGGTATGCCTCGCGGTATGGCTCGGGCTGAGTACCGACGACGCGGCAGGCCGTATGATGGGGTTGTTTTTCCCGGTCATGTGCTTCGTGGTGATCGGCTACGAGCACTGCATCGCCAACATGTTCTTCATCCCGCTGGGGATGATGCTGGGCGCCCCGGTGACGGCGGCGGACATGGTCGCCGCAAACCTGGTTCCCGCCACGCTCGGGAACATCGCGGGCGGCGGCATCTTCGTCGGCGGGCTCTACTGGTACCTCAACCGGAAATAGGGGTCAATCCGCCAGCCTGAGCCACAACCGCCCGTGGCGGAAATCGAAGACCACCCGGAATGCGGAGAAGAATTTTACGCCGAGGAAACCGTCGCCGGGGAGTTTCATCGGTTTGTCAAGCACCACGACAGGCAGCCCGCCGAAGGAGTAACACCCCATGAAAGTGGCGACGGCGGGCATCAGCACCCGCAGGGTCATCCCGCCCGGCGTATGGCCTTCCACCAGATCGACAGGGGCGCGTGACACGAATTTTCCGACCTCAGGTTTGAACGCAAAGAGTGCCAGCAGGTTGGCGTTGCCCAAATCGACGACCAGCCGCATCGGCATCGCACGGCTGCGTCCCCGGTCGTCGGACAAGCGCACCGTATCCATGACCCAGAACATCCCCGAATGCCCGTCGGGCACCAGTTCGTAGGCCTCCCACCCGTCACCGGGCTGCGGCAGGCTCCCGGATGAGAGCGGACGGAAAATGCCGCGGCGGACATCGAGCTCGAAAATACCGGGCGCGGCCACGCTGTCGGTCGTGAAGGTATGGAGCGGGTAGAGCAGGTCGCAGGGCTTGCGTCGCCTGAGGTCGACGACATAGCTCTCGCACAAACTGCGCGTATCCCCCACCCTGAGCCCCGGCGCCAGTTTATAGCGGGCCGAATAGTCCGTGCCGCCGGCCATGCGGAAACGCACGGGGCGTTCGAGTTCGACGGGTTCGAAAAGCCCGGGGTGCGACCAGACCAGCGCGCTGTCGATCAGCGGAAAATAGACGCCCGATTCGAGGAACACCCGCACCGGTATGGAATCCCCTACGAAAGACGCCGCATAGAGCAGATCGCGCTCGCAGGTAAGCTCCCATGCCGTGCCGGAAGGCTGTTGCCCGGCCGGGCTTCCGGCTCCGGGAACCGAACCGGGCATATCCGCCGCAGGGCGGTCATGTCCGGCGGCAGGGGTATGCCCGCCCGCCGGCGACGGGTCTTCCGGCGCCGCAGCCAGCATCGCCGCGGGGATGGCGACGGACAACAGCAGCATAATCGGCCGGCGGAACATGGTCAGCGGAAGTCGATGAATTCGTACCCGGCGTAGTTATCCTTCGCAAAGGCCTTGAGCGGCGTTTCGAGGGGCTTGATGCCCAGCACCGAAACCTGCACCTGCTCGCCGTCGTAATCGTAGCGGAGCGACACGGGACGCATCGCGGCGGTATCGACCGTAAGGACGATATTGCCCGCCGAGGAGGTATTCCCCGGCGCAGGCGTCAGCCGCACCACGGCACGGCCTTCCTGCTCGCCGGCGAGCGAGGCCGCATATTCGCTGCCGAGGAAATCGAAGGCATGGACGGGGTTATTGAGGATATTGCGGCTGCCGGTGTCGACCACGTCGATCGTCACCTCGCGGCGGCGGTTGTCCACCTCGTAGCGCACGGCTCCGTCGCAGTAGACCTCGGCATCGCCCAGCACGAGGTAATAATTCTCCCCCTCGACGGCATAGCGCCCGCGCGTGACGTATTCGTCCGAGCGAACCTCGAACGACACCCCGTAGGCACCCAGCGCCCGGAAGCCGTCGCTGACCCCGGCCAGGATCGCGTCGGCACGGCCGGCGGCCGGAACATTATTTGCGGCAGCCGGAACATCCGCGGCAGCCGGAACTGCGGCGACGGATTGCATCGCGGAAAGCAGCAACAGGAGGGACAGGAGTCGTTTCATGGCAGCATCAGAATAGGCCCAGCTCCTGCAACTTGGCTTCGAGCGAGGGCATGTCATGGAAAAGGATGTCGCGCGGCTTGGCTCCCTGCTGGCGGCCGACGATGCCGGCACGTTCGAGCTGCATCATGATGCGCCCGGCACGGTTGAAGCCCACCTCGTAGTTGCGCTGGATCATCGAGGTCGAGATATTGCCGCCCGAAACGGCGTCGCGGGCGATCTCGGCGAAGAGCGAATCGTATTTCACGGGGGCGGAGTCCTCGCTGCCCATGCTCCCCGAAGAATCGCCCGTATCGGGCGTATAGTCGGGCAGCGAATAGGCCGAGGTATAGCCCTGCTGCTTCGATATATACTCGACGATGCGTTCGACCTCCTTGGTTTCGACCAGCGCGCACTGGATACGGATCAGTTCCCCGTCCTTCGAGAAGAGCATGTCGCCGCGGCCGATAAGCTGGTTGGCCCCCGGCTGGTCGATGATCGTACGCGAGTCGATCATCTGCATCACGCGGAAGGCGATACGCGCGGGGAAATTGGCCTTGATACCGCCCGTGATGACCTTCACGTCGGGGCGCTGCGTGGCGATGATCAGGTGGATGCCGACGGCACGCGCCTTCTGCGCGAGGCGCATGACGGGCCCCTCGACCTCGCGGGCGGTCATGATCAGATCGGCGAACTCGTCGACCACCACGACGATATAGGGCAGGTAGCGGTGCCCGTTGAGCGGGCTGAGCCGCCGGGCGGTGAATTTCTCGTTGTACTCGGCGATGTTGCGCGCCCCGGCTTTCTTGCAGAGTTCCAGGCGGCTGTCCATCTCCGTGCAGAGCGAATTGAGCGTGTAGACCGCCTTCTTGGGGTCGGTGATGATGGCATCGTCCTCGGACTCCATCTTGGCGAGGAAGTGGCGCTCGATCTTGGCATAGAGCGAGAACTCGACCATCTTGGGGTCGATCATCACGAACTTGAGCTGCGCGGGGTGCTTGCGGTAGAGCAGCGAGGTGATGATGGCGTTCAGCCCCACGGACTTACCCTGTCCCGTGGCGCCCGCCACCAGCAGGTGCGGCATCTTGGCCAGGTCGAACACGTAATTCTCGTTCTGGATCGTACGGCCGATCACCACCGGGAGCTCGGCCTTCGACTCCTGAAAACGCAGCGAACGCACGGCGGAGTACATCGACACCACCTGCTTATCGCGGTTGGGCACCTCGATGCCGATGGTTCCCTTGCCGGGGATAGGGGCGATGATGCGGATACCCAGCGCCTTGAGGCTCTGGGCGATGTCGTTTTCGAGCCCCTGGATCTTCGAGATCTTGACGCCCTGCGCCTGCACGATCTCATAGAGCGTCACGGTGGGGCCGACCGTGGCCTTGATACGCTGGATGGGGATGCCGAAATTGCGGAGCGTATCCTCGATCTTGGTCTTGTTCTCGAAAATCTCCTCGTCGCTCACTTCCGAGTCGGAAACATAGTCTTCGAGCAGCGTCACGGGCGGCTTGTGGTAGTTCACGAGGTCTTTCAGCGGGTCGTAGCTCTCGGTCGGGATCGCCTTTTCATCGACCAGACGGGCTTCGTTGGCCTCGACGGTCACGACGACGCCCCCGGCAGGAACGGGTATCTCGGTAAACGGCCCGTCGGGGAGCGGCTCCCCGGATACAGGAGCGGCAGCGGAGGGCATCCCGGCAACAGAGGGCATCCCGGCAGCCGGGGCCGGTGTCCCGACGGGGTCTTCCCCGCCCAGGGATAATTCGGTGAAAGGTTCGTCGGACACAGGCGCAGCAGGCCGGACAGCAGTGCCGGCGGCAGGACGCACCGCGGGGCGTTCCAGCTCGACAAGCCCGCTGGGGCCGATCACCAGCCGGCCTTCGGGGCGCGACAGGTCGACCTCGGTAAACTCGCCGTCGTCATCGGATGCGGCGGCCTCTGCCGCCTGCGGGGCTTCGGGCACAATGGGCATGCCATCGGGGCCCAGTTCCACGAACGGATCGTCGTCCGCAGCAGGTCGGGCGACCTGCGGGACGGCGGGAGTCCCCGAGGCAACAGACCCGGAAATACGTGCGGCGCGGGGCATTTCCGGCACCGGGCGCCGTACGGACAGTTCGGGTTCGGAACGGCGCACGACCACCTCGGGCTCCGCCTTCACGGCAGACTCCACGGTCGGAGTGTCGGCCGACCGCCTGGCAGGCCTCTCCCCGGGATTCCCGGCGGATTCCGCGGCTACGGCAGCCGCATCCCCGGCGGCATCGGACGGTTGCCCGTGCGCGTGCACGACCTTATGTTTGACGATCTCGACGATCTTGCCGCTCTTGTCGACCATGACGTTGCCCGCACGGTTGACCTTGTTGATGAAGTTGCGGTTGATGAATACCCCCGTAAGGATCCAGCAGCCCAGCAGCAGGATCAACGTCCCCAGCACCCCGATATGCGTGCGCAGCAGCGCTGCGGTCTCGATGCCGAAGGCACCGCCCCACCCCGTCGAACTGCAAAGGCTCCACTTGTCCGAGAAGGCGAAGCCCAGCGTCAGCGAACCGAGGATCAGGATGAGGAAAAGCGAGAGGATCGAATGGTTGAACAGCAGCGGGCGCTGGCGGATGACGCGCACGCCGACGAGCACCACCATCACCGGGATCAGGATGCCGGATACGCCGAACGAGTTATCGACCAGCAGGCGTCCCAGCCTGGCACCCGCCCAGCCGCAGAGGTTTCCGGGCTCGACACCCAGCGTGGCACGTTCCTCGGGCGAGAGCAGCAGCCCGCTCTGGTCGGCCGCCCAGGTAAAAAACGAGAACAGTACGGCCGAGGCGGCGAACACCCCGATGAAAAGCAGCAGCAATCCTGCGACCCAGCGCGCACTGTCGCTGTTGGAACGCTGGACTTTCTGCCGTCCGTTGGGGGATGAGGATGTATTTTTAGATGTCATCTGTGTTGCGCTTGATTTTTATCAAGCGAAGTTACGCATTTTTTTCGACATTTCGGAATATAGCGATGTAAAATCGGGTTCGGAAGCGAATCCGGCGCTATTAAAGTGCCCCCAAGGCCTTGCGTTCCAGGCGGAGGCGGTAGGCCTCGTCGGCAAAGGTGCGGAACGTATATTCCGCGCGGTGGGCGGGGTCGGCGTGCAGGCCGTAACGGTCGAGCAGCTGCACGACGCGGCGGGCGACGGCGGGCGAAGGGTCGACGACCGTGACGCCGCGGCCCGCGACGACACGTTCGAGGACGGGAAGCAGGAAAGGATAGTGCGTGCAGCCGAGCACGATCTGGTCGGCCCCGTGCTCCAGCATCTCCGCGACGGCGGCACGGACGGTAGCCTCGGCCTCGGGCGTAGCTTCGAGGTCGTTTTCGACCAGTTCGACGAAGCCCCGGCCGGGCGCCGTGACAAGGTCTACGCCGTCGCCGTACCTGGCCGCCGTGCGGCGGAAGAGCTCGCCGTCGAGGCTCCGTTCGGTAGCCAGTACCCCCACCACCCCGCTGCGGGTCGCCAGGCAGGCGGGTTTCACGGCCGGCTCCATGCCCACGATCGGCATGGGGGCGTATTTTTCGCGCAGGAAGTCGATGGCGGCGGCCGTAGCGGTATTGCAGGCCACGACAACCAGCTTGCACCCCTGCGCCACAAGGAAGGCGACCGCTTCGTCGGCAAGGCGCCGCACCTCCTCGCGGGGGCGCGACCCGTAGGGGCAGTTCTTACCGTCACCCAGGTAGACGAGCGACTCAGCGGGGAGCGCACGCCGCACCTCGCGCCAGACGGTCAGCCCGCCCAGCCCCGAATCGAAAACACCGATGGGTGCGTTATTTGAAAGTTTATCCACGTCTTTCAGGAGTTGCAGCATATCATCGTCCGCGGCACGGCCGCGTCGTATCGTTCGCTGCGGTTTCCGCGCCCCCGGGTACTCCCGGGGCGGAAGCCGCAGGGATTCTCTAATTCAGGCCGAGCTGCCGCAGGATATGCTCCACGACCTGGTCGTCGGACATCGCATCGCAGTCGACGACCAGATGCGCCTGCGCATAGAAGGGTTCGCGCACGGCCATGTCCCCCTCCATGAACGCCACCAGCCCGGCATCGTCCAGCCCCCGCAGCCGGGGACGTTTCCGGCGCCCGTAAGGGCTCAGGCGGCTGGCGATCTGCGCCGCGCTGCGCCGCAGAAAGACGGTATGCCCCACGCCGTTCATGCGCTGCATGTTATCGCCCCACGTGGGGAGCCCCCCGCCCGTCGAGACCACCGTTTCGCCGCCTGCGGCGATCGCCCGTTCGAGCGCTTCGCGCTCCGCTTCGCGGAACCGCGCCTCGCCTTCATAACGGAAAACATCGGCGACGGAGGCTCCCTCCTGCTCCTCGACCAGCGCATCGGTATCCACGAAGCCGACGCCCAGCCTGCGCGCCAGCTTACGCCCGAGGGTGCTCTTGCCGCATCCCATGTAACCGACCAAAAAGAGGGGTTTCATCGCCGGCAGGTCAAAACAGGTTCAGTTGTTCGGGGTCGATCACCTCGTCGGCATCGCCCCGGGCGCGTTCGATCTCGAACTCCACCCCGCCGGAAACAGCCGCAGCGTCGCCGGCACCGGCATCCGCCGCCCCGTCATCCGCCCCGCCGCCGGAGAGCAGGCCGTCGGGAATCTCCCCGGCATCGCCGTCGTCCGAAGGTTCGGGCTCGGGCGGCAGTTCGGGTTCGATGAAGCGCAGCGTAGCGACCTCGTAGGTCGTCAGGCGCTTGCCCTTGGCGCGGTGGCTCTTGACGCCGACGAATTCGTCGACGTCGACCTCGTCCGCGGGACGCGACGCATGCGCCCCCTTGTAGGTGATTTCGAGTTTGGCGCCCGTGCGTTCCGTCACGGCGACCAGGTCGGCCTGTCCGTCCTCGTCGAGGAAGAACTGCATCTTGTCGCTCATCTCGGCCGTGAAGCGCTTCATGTAATAGAACTGCTGCGAACGGTCGTAGTAGCAGACGCTGTAAACGCGGTCGGGCTCATAGCGGCTCACGCGCACGGTCTCGTCGGGGAAATGCTGCCCGAGGTCGTAACCCGTGATATAGTACTGGTTCTTCGACGTCCAGACGATGATCCGGTCGTCGCCCTTGAACTCGCCCAGCAGCTTGCCGCGGCCGTCGGCGTTCAGGCGGCGGACATCCTCGTCGAA
>UMHL01007727.1_pt1 | contig 15148 bp, 10 predicted proteins | sample 1965551 | NCBI WGS metagenome assembly UMHL01 (sample SAMEA4836100, study PRJEB28245) | human gut metagenome | biome: gut microbiome; material: fecal sample | place: Denmark | collected 2008 | reverse complement strand
AGAATGCACGCTCTGCGAGCATTCTATTGTCATGAATAATAAAATTGCATAAATTTGTAATACATTCAATAGCATTTACATGAAACGACATTTTTCACTCAATTTTGGTCATTTTGAGTCATTTCATTCTGGATACTTGCATTTCCTTTCTATTTCTATATAATAGAAAGTGCTTTTTCGGCAGGAGGTTTCTGCAAATGCAACTTATTATTTGTGATGATGACAAACTATTTATTCAAAAACTTCAACACTGTCTGCAGCTTTTCTTTAAGCAACATCGCCTAATACTTCCTAAAATTATCACTTTTACAAGCGGGGAAGAATTGCTATCCTATACCGGGAGCATTGATATTCTTTTTCTAGATATTGAAATGCCCGGAATGAACGGTATATATATTGGAAATGTCTTAAAAGAACGAAACAAAAATATTATTATATTCGTAGTCACCTCTTACTCTGAGTACCTTGACGAAGCAATGCGTTTCCATGTATTCCGCTACCTCTCCAAACCCTTAGAGAAGCAACGCCTGTTCCGTAATCTGAAGGATGCCCTTGCTGTATACCATACTTTGTCCCAGAAAATTGCCTTGGAAACAAAAGAAGAAACCCTGACCCTTCCTGTCAACGATATTATTCTTATTGAAACTCAAGGGCGAAAAATCATTGTCCATACCACCAAAAAAGATTATGAATCTATTCACAGTATGCAATACTGGATTGAGATCCTTCCTAAAAATTGTTTTATTCAATCTCATCGCAGTTTTATTGTGAATTTGAAGCATGTAAGTAACTTTAATCATGACATAATTTATCTAGAGGACGGACAATTTACTGCCTATCTGACCAAGCGGAAATATACAGAATTTAAAAATGCCTATTTATTATATTTAGAAAGCAGGGCGTGACTATGGACACATTTATTGTTTTTTTCTTATCCTATTTCATAGAAGCAATTATATTCTGGGCTTATTCCGATACGTTTTTTCCAGCCAAATTTTCTCCCCAAATCCGTGCCGCTTTCCTAAGCGCTTCATATGCCATCCTTCTGGGCTTTTCTTTTCTGAAACTAACCGGATTAAATTTAATTTTATACACTCTGATCAACTTCCTTCTTCTATATCTCCTCCATAGGACAAAATGGTATACGGCATGTTTCCATGCTATTATCCTCTCTGCCCTGATGGCAGCGTGTGAAATTCTACCGATTGGTATCCTCAGTGTTTTCACCCCAACTTTTTTACATCATTATGATATTTTCCCTTATTCGCTCATTTTTGTAATTTTCAGCAAAGGGCTGTTTTTTATTGCTGCTTATCTTCTTATCTTTTTCTTTAAAAAGGAAACATATCATCCCCAAAAAGATTGGCATAGCTTATTGCTCCTATTTACTCCGGTTGCAACAATATTTACCTTAGCTACCTTAATTAAGGTTGGAGAGTATATCTCTTTACCTTCCTCCATCAATATTCTGGTCTCTATCAGCGCCATATTACTGCTAATCAGCAATATTTTTGCTTTCGGCATCAACCAGTATACACAAAAGAAAAGCGCACAGTATACAGATATGCAGCTTCTATTGCAAAAAGAATCCGACACCGCTGCCTATTATAAAATGCTCTTATCCCAGCATGAGAGCCAGCGTATTTTGATCCATGACATGAAAAAGCACCTGCAGTCCCTTGAGATTTTGAATTCTGCCAAAGAATATGAAAAAATTGACACCTACATCCATACCCTTTTACAGTCCTCAGATTTGACAGAAAGCGCCCGTGTTTGCGACCACCATATGCTGAACGTAATTCTTTCCCGTTATCAACGTCAATGTCAGGAAAAACATATCACTTTCCATACGGATATCCGCAGCGGTGTCCTGCGCCATCTCCCGGATGCTGATCTTACTGCTATTTTTTGCAATATTTTAGATAATGCTTTAGAGTCTGCATCCAAAACCGATCATGCCCTGATTGAACTGAATGTACATCGAAAAGAACATACTCCTTTTGCCGTTATTACTATGATAAACTCCTGCCGTACAGATCCTTTTACTGCACATAACCATCAACTGATAACTTCCAAAAAAGAGCCTTCTTCGCATGGATTTGGTTTGAAAAGTGTTCGCCGGATTGTAGAGCGTTATGAAGGCAGCATGAATCTCTATTATGACGAAAAGGATTTGCTTTTCCATACGATCATCCTGCTAAGGCAGCCCTATCCCTCCACCCCCTTTTCGTAATACGAATTCCTTTTTACAGAGTATCCTCGAGGATGTTTTTCGAACACTTTTTCATACAAATCCGGCGTTGCATTTTCCTTATTCCAAATTTTCCACCTTGTTCTTTTTGACTTTCTTTAACAGGGCATATCCCACCAGGCAGGCAGCAAGCTCTGTGATCGGGAACGCCCACCAGATCAGCGAAACGTCTGCCTGTCCGTTTCTGACAAACACGGAAAAAATACCAGCCAGCGGCAATAGGATCACAAACTGTCTGAGCAGAGAAATCACCAGAGACTCTGCACCGCTTTCCAGTGCCTGGTAGATTCCCTGATATGCCACATTGATTCCCGCAAAGAGAAAGCTGATCGAAATTATCCGCATCGCTCCAATGAAATACTCTCTCGACTGTCCGGCATTGAACAGCGAAGCAAACGCGCCCGGGAAAATTTCCGTAATTGCTGTTCCGATTACCATAAGCACAGCCGTATAAATCAGACCATATTTCATTCCGTCCTGAGCCCTCTTTTTGCTTCCCATTCCATATGCAAATGCTATGATCGGCGTGATCGCGTCCCTCAGTCCGAAAGCCAGAAACAGCACAAACTGCTGGACTTTATAAAACAGTCCGTATGCGGTCTGGGCGGAAGGATTGAATTTTAAAATCAGGTTCATCACATAAACCATGACAGACATCAGTGCCTGTGCAAGGATTGCCGGAAGCCCGATTGCGTAGATTTCTTTTAAGTTTCCTCCTTTTTTCGCACAAAAAAACGAGCAGCAAAACTGGATTTACGCAATTTTGCTACTCGTTCGTAAGTTATTATATTTCTGATTTTTGAAAAAGTCAAACAAAAATCTTTTACCAGACACCTTCAGGAAATCTTTTTGCGGTAATACAGATTTCTCCATTTTAAAAAATGCTTCCAGCTGCACACAGACTGTTTTTCAAATCTTCCCGATATCCCGGCTCGCCCTCCCACAGGGAATTGACGGTCACACAGCTGCTTTCGGGATGTCCGGTCGCATGGATGATCTTTCCATTTCCCAGATAAATCGCCACATGTCCCGGAAAAAAAAGCAAATCACCCGGTTTGGTCTGTTCTATCGGGATTTCATGAACCGGATAGCCTTCTTTGATCGCTGCATCCCGCCAGATCAGGATCCCATTTCGGAAATAGCTCATAAACGCAAGACCGGAGCAGTCAATTCCACATGCTGTTTTCCCGCCCCAGCGGTACTGCGTCCCGAGATAGGAATACGCAGTCTGCACGATGCTTTCCCGGAAAGCTTCTTCCGACCTGAGCGCGTCTGCATCCTCTTGTTCTTTCGGCTCCGACTGTGATACTGCGTCTATACGCTCCGTCAGAACCGTCGGCCGCTGCAGCGCCCATTTTCTCCACCGCTCCTGTCCCTGGCACGACTCCAGAAAACGGCTCCGCATATATCCTTTCCTAAGACCGCCCATTCCATCCGGTAAAAAGACGCGTCGCCAGCCCGGCTGCAGAAGGCAGTCTGCAGCGCTGCTATCGCCTAAAGCCGAATCTTTCTCTGCCCAAATCAGACTCCCGGCATACAGTGTCGTGATACGCCTTGCCTGTACCCGTTCCGCTTCCAGCACGTCTGCAATATTCTGGCAAACCTGAAAAAGCTGCATGGCACAACCGGAGTTTTGTGCATCACAGCATACGCCTGTACCGCCTACACTTTCCACGGACACATACTCTTCTGCCGCAATCCATCCCTCATATCCATAATGTGTCCGGATTTTATAAAAAGCGTTATTCTCTTCCAAAACCTCGTACTGCCATCCAAAGAGAATTTCATCTGCAACGCCGCCATTTTCCGGTGTGCCCGCGCCCGGCTGCACGCCTGTGCCCATAGGCTCTGCACCGACAGCTATACCACAGGCTGCATGTGCAGGCGTTTCATACAACGTCATTACCGGTTTCTGGCAAATTCCAGGCTTTCGCAACATTTCCTTTTCCCTCTTCTTTCTAGTTCATCGAAAAAACAGATAGGATAATACAATACAAAATTTATGCAATTCAGGCTTCCGGTATACGGAAAGTCTGTATGCATCCATCAACCTATCTGTTCGCATGCGGACGATAGCTGCACAGCATTGCTTTCCGCGCAATGTATCAAAAGAAGCTGCTGTACATTCGCACAACAGCTTCTCCCATTTCTTACAATAGAATATTTTTTATCTCATTCCAACTGTTACGATTTCAAAGCCTCTGACAGGAATTTCATACCAGCCGTCTGCATTTGCAGTTTCGGGACGAACCTCTTCCTCCAGAATATTGGAGAAGTACAGGGTTTCAAAAGAAGCGTCCTTCTTGATACGCAGAACGGTGGGTTCGCCGGAGCAGTTGACAAAACGTGCCATCCGGTCAGTGCCTTCTGCTTTCTCCTTGAGGTTGGAGAACATCATGCGCTCGCCTTCCCAGGTCAGCCAGGATTTCTCAGCCGGCAGGGTTCCTGCATGAACCTTGGTCTGTGCAACTGTATAAGGTACCTGGAACTGATATGCGCTTCTGAAGCTGTTGCTTTCAACCAGATCCCCTGCAAAGAAGGTCATCTCGTACTCTGCAGTGATATGACGCAGCTGCTGGGACAGTTCGGTGGGGAATACGCCCCAATCGCCCAGCTCGCCGACACTGCGCAGGATGGTAATTGCCAGTGCATTCTTTTCCTCCGGAAGGATTTCATACTCATACAGACCGATGTTTGCAATGAGCATGCCGCCCTTTTCATCGTTTAAGCCCACAAAGCTCTGCTGATGCTCGCACTTGCAGGGATTCTCCCACAGCTTGCTGTGCTCGTTGGGACGGTTCACCACTTCAAATACGCTGTCTGCATAGTGGTGTGTGCAGGAAATTCCGGTCGGTGCTACCACACGGATTCTGTGATCCTTTGCAGTGTTATCGAACTCGGTTACAAACTTCACGCTGCGGCTGTCTTTTTCCAGAGTAATTGTGGTGTGCAGAACGATCTGTGTCGTCTCACTGCTTCTGCCGCAGGTACGCTTCATGAATTCTACAAGACCTTCCTGCTCTTCCTTTAACTGATCGTCTGCGGAAACCGGAACGGTCAACACATTGGTCACTTCCACGCTTGCCGCAAAATCGGTATTTTCCACCAGCTTGATTTCTGCCTTTGTGCCCTTCGTCACAATTGCAGGATTTCCCTTCGGGCAGAAATAGATGTATTCGTTGCCCGCATCCAGGGTATCTTCAAAATATCCAAGACCTTCGTAGGTCTTTCCGGTCTGCTTGTCCAGAACATTCAACGTACCATCGTCGTTGATCGCAACCTTCAGGAATTCATTTTCCAGATGACGGTCATCGCTTGCGATGTTGCTGCCCTTTCCAGCTGCCCCAGCGGCTTCTGCAGGAACCAGCGCATAGGTACGGTAGCCCAGTGCAGGCAGTTTTTCTGCAAAAAGAGAAACCTTCACCTGTCTTGCCATGTAAGGCTGACGGAACTTGTCATCCGGCAGGTCATAGCCGAATTTTACGTCTGCATCTTCTACAGTTGCTTTCTGTACATTGCCTTCACTGTCCACAACAACGTACTCCGGCAGCTCCCATGCCTTCATATCGCGGCGTCCGTCCCAGAGCCACTTGTTGTAGTCACGCTTTGCATCCAATACGACTGTCACCTTACCGGTGCGCTCGTCGCCAGTGGTGTTGAATACAACAAACGGAACTGCGTTTTCGCCATATTTTTCAAATGCAGAAGTATCTGTCAGGTCTGCAACATAAGCGGAAGCATCCTCGGAAAGGGTATGGGCGATCTCGGTGGAACGGTCGAAACGGACTTCGATTTCTTTGTTGACCTGATCCACGCTGCAGCCGCAAATGCTGTCGTGGGGATGGTTCTGCATCAGGATCTTCCATGCATAGTTGAAACGGTCATGGGGATATTCCTTACCGTTTTCTGCTGCAAATACAGCCAGAGGCTCGGATACGCGCTCCAGTGCAACCTCGTTTCTGCGGTTCTGGCGCTTTAAGGTTACATGGGAGGAACAGGTATTGACCAGCGTATACCAGCCGTCTGTCTCCTGGCTGGTCAGCTCGCCTTTTACGGTAGAAAGCTTTTCACCTGCCTCTGCCTGAACCTTCTTGACATAATCTTCGAAGTTAGAATGCACGAACTCAATGTCAGGATACAGTCTGCGCGCGGTTTCAATCGCTGCGGAAAGATTCTTCTGAACCGGCTGATGGTCGCAGCCGTTCATGAACAGCAGCTCGTCTGTAGATGCGAACATCTCAGCCTTTGCAAGACGTTCCTCCCAGTATGCCTTTGCTTCTTTTTCATCCACCGGGATTTCCATACCGTTGCAGTACCAGTTTGCAAACAGGATACCCAGAAGCTTTGTGCCGTCGGGAGACTGCCACTGCATTTCAGAATAAGCGGATTCGTACTCGCCGCCTTCTTTTAATTCATTGTTAAAACCAACTGGCTTTACGCCGCGGCCAAACGCAACGGCTTCCATACCAGCCTGGGTCAGCAGCTGAGGCATCTGCCCTGCATTGCCGAACGCATCCGGGAAATAGCCAACCTTTGTCAGGTTGCCGTAGGCTTTCGCTTCGCGGATACCGGTCTGGATATTTCTGACATTTGCTTCGCCGCTGGTTAAAAACTCATCCTGCAGGATGTAGAAGGGACCTACACGGAAATGTCCCTCTCTGACATGTCTTAACAGCTCTTCTCTTTTTTCCGGACGGATTTCCAGATAGTCGTCCAGCACGATGGTCTGACCATCCAGGTGGAAGCTGTAAAAGCCGGGATCTTTGTCAAACAGTTCCATATTGGTGTCGATCAGATCCAGCAGCTTCATTTTATGCCGCTCTAACGGCAGATACCATTCTCTGTCCCAATGGGAATGGGAAATAATATGTACAGTCTTTTTCTTCATAGGTTTCTCCCTCTTTCCTGTCCGGCAATTCTCCGGAATCTCTGGTTTTATCATCCCCTATTCCATGAAAAAATGCAACACCCAAAATAGTTAGGTTATCTCTAAAAAAAGAATGTGCCTTGGCACATTCTCGCGCCGAGGCGCGGTTGCTTTAGCAACCATCTACCCTTGCGCCGAGTGCGCATCCTCGCGGAGCGTTTTTATTTCATAGGACGCATTTTCCTATGAAATAAAAAATCACAGCCGCAGGGTGCATGGATTTGCTGCACCCTGCGGCTGTAATATAAATCCGTTACATAATTTTATGAACCCATCCTGCAGGTCCTTCGATCTTACCCATCTGAATACCTGTCAGAGTGTCATACAGCTTCTGGATCACCGGTCCCATGCTTTCCATACCGCTGGGGAAGCAGATCTCCCTGCCATGGTCTACCACCTTGCCGACCGGGCACACAACAGCTGCTGTACCGCAGACGCCGCATTCTGCAAAATCAGAAAGCTCCGCCAGCTTAACCGGACGCTCTTCCACCTTCATGCCCAGGATATCCTTTGCAACAACTGCGATGGAACGGCGTGTTACAGAAGGAAGGATGCTGTCAGACTTGGGAATGACAAGAGTTCCTTCTTTGTCGATGAAGATAAAGTTTGCGCCGCCGGTCTCCTCTACATAGGTGCGGGTTGCGGGATCAAGGAACATGTTTTCATCGTAGCCATTCTGATGTGCGGTTACATAGGCATGCAGGCTCATCGCATAGTTCAGACCAGCCTTGATATGTCCGGTTCCATGCGGTGCTGCGCGGTCAAAATCACTGACACAGATGGTAAGCGGATGAACGCCGCCCTTAAAGTACGGTCCAACCGGAGTTACCAGAATGCGGAACTGATATTCATCCGCGGGCTTAACGCCGATAACCGGAGAGCTTGCAAACATATAAGGACGAACATATAAGCTTGCGCCACTTCCGTAAGGAGGAACCCATGCAGCATTTGCCTTAACCACTTCTTCTACTGCTTCCAGGAAACGCTCTGCCGGGAACGGAGGCATCTCCAGACGCTTTGCGCTGTCCATCATACGGACTGCATTTAAGTCCGGGCGGAACGTTACGATATGTCCATCCTCTGTTGTATATGCTTTGAGACCTTCAAAGATCTCCTGGCAATAATGAAAAATACCTGCACATTCGTTCAGGGTAACTGTCGGATCGTCTGTCAGTCCACCCTTATCCCAGGCACCATTTTTGTAGTTTGCCACATAACGGTAATCTGTTGTCATATAGCCGAATCCGAGATTTGCCCAGTCCAGATTCTTTTTTTCCATCTTGTCCACACTCCTTACTTCTGGCTCCCATCCGCCGGGTTCTTCTTTTGCCGGCGTCTGTTTTGCAGTTTTCTATAGAATTCGAAAACATTATAGCACTATTCTTTCCGATAGAAAAGATTTTTTTCACGCGCCTTCTCCTGCCGCGCCCGTTTAGAAACCGCAGCGTGGATGCTTCCGCTTATTCGCTGTGGCTGACCGCCTCCTTCATCATCCGCACATAGGTGTATAAATGTCCGCCCGCATGAGAACCGTATTTTTCGATCAGCTTTACAACTGCACTTCCGACAATAACACCATCCGCCGTTTTGGAAATCTCTGCCGCCTGATCCGGTGTGTGGATACCGAAGCCAACCGCTGCCGGAACGCTGCTGACACTGCGGATTTCTTTTAACATCCCACCGATATCGGTGGTGATATTGGTTCTCTCTCCGGTTACGCCCATCGACGATACCACATACAAAAATCCTTTCGCTCCTTTGGCAATCTTACGGATTCTCTCTTTGGAGGTCGGTGCAATCATCGAGATCAGGTCTATGCCATAGCGGCTTGCGACAACATCAACCTCTTCTTTTTCCTCAAAGGGCAGATCGGGGATGATGATGCCGTCGATCCCTACATCCTGGCAGCGTTCAAAAAACGCCTCGTAGCCGTAATGGAACACCGGATTCAAATATGTCATAAATACCAGCGGAATTTCTGTTTTCTCCCGCAGTTTCTTTACCATGTCAAAAATATCGTCGGTCGTCACACCGCCGGAAAGCGCCCGGATATCCGCCTCCTGAATGACCGGTCCCTCCGCGATCGGATCGGAAAACGGAATGCCGATCTCGATCAGATCTGCGCCTGCCCGCTCCATTTCCAGAATGTATTCCTCTGTCTTATCCAGGGACGGATCTCCCGCTGTCAAAAATGCAATAAATGCCTTTTTATTTTCAAATGCCTTTTGGATTCTGCTCATCTTTTTCCTTCTGTCTTTCGGACAGCCTTTCCTGCAGGTTTTTTGCGCCTGCCAAAGTTTTCTTTTATCCTCTGTTTTTCGGGTTTACTCTGAAATATCTTCGCCGCGGTATCTTGCAATCGCTGCAACGTCCTTGTCGCCGCGCCCGGATAGACAAATAATGATCGACTGATCCGAAGACAAGGTCGGTGCAAGCTTTCTCGCATGCGCAACCGCATGGGCGCTCTCTATCGCACAGATGATGCCCTCCGTACGCGCCAGATACTCAAACGCTTCTACCGCTTCCTCATCCGTTACCGGTACATAGCTTGCGCGTCCGGTATCGTGCAGCCATGCGTGCTCCGGTCCGATACCGGGATAATCCAGACCTGCGGAAATCGAATAAACCGGAGCAATCTGTCCGTACTGATCCTGACAGAAATAGGATTTCATACCGTGGAACACACCTGGCGTTCCCTTTGCCATTGTTGCTGCATGCTTATCCGTATCGATTCCTTTTCCTGCAGCCTCGCAGCCGATCAATGCAACTTTCTTTTCCGGAATAAACTCATAGAACATACCCATTGCATTGCTGCCGCCGCCGACACACGCCAAAACAGCTGCCGGAAGCTTTCCTTCCTTTTCCAGAATCTGTGCCTTTGCCTCCCGTCCGATGACAGACTGGAAATCCCGCACGATCGTCGGAAACGGATGCGGTCCCATGACAGAGCCCAGTACATAGTGGGTGTCCGATACACGGTTTGTCCACTCACGCATCGTCTCGTTTACTGCATCCTTTAAGGTCTGGGTTCCGCTTGTTACCGGATGCACCTTTGCGCCCAAAAGCTTCATTCTGTAAACATTCAGCGCCTGCCGGTCTGTGTCCTCTTTTCCCATAAAAATCTCACATTCCAGTCCGAGCAGTGCCGCAGCTGTTGCACAGGCAACCCCATGCTGTCCGGCGCCAGTTTCTGCGATGACGCGGGTTTTACCCATCTTTTTTGCCATCAGCACCTGGCCGAGTACGTTGTTGATCTTGTGAGAGCCGGTGTGGTTTAAGTCCTCCCGCTTTAAATAGATCTTCGCACCGCCCAGATCCTTTGTCATTTTCTCCGCATAATATAACAGCGACGGCCTTCCTGCATAATTTTTTAACAGATCATCAAGCTCCGCACAAAACTCCGGGTCATTTTTATAAAATTCGTACTGCTCCTCCAGATGAATGATCTCATTCATCAGCGTCTCCGGGATGTAATGTCCTCCGTGTATTCCAAATCTGCCTTTTTCCATCAGTTGTATTCCTCCTTCTGCCGTGCTGCCGCTATGCACGCGAAAATTTTCTCCCGATCCTTAAAACCGTCGGTTTCTGCGCCGCTGCTGACGTCGAACGCCCAGGCTCCCGTTCGCACAGCCTCTTTTATATTCTCTGCATTCAGTCCGCCCGCCAGGAAAAATGGGCGGCCGATAGATTCTATTAAAGTCCAGTCAAAGACTCTTCCGGTTCCACCGCTGCCCTGATCCAGCAAAATGTAATCTGCGTAGCTTTCCCTGGCACGCAGCACATCTTCCTTCGTCCGGACGGAAAACGCCTGGATCACCGGACAGCTGACTTTGCTTTTCAGTTCATTTATATATGCCTCGTCTTCCTGCCCATGCAGCTGCACCCAGTCAATGACGCCATCCTCTACCAGACTGACGATGGTTTCTATCGTTTCGTTGACAAAAACACCGACCGCCGTGATTTCTTTTTTTAACATGCTGTGCAGCTGTTTTGCCTGCTCGGGTGAAACCTGCCGCCTGCTCCTTGCAAAGACGAAACCTGCAAAATCAACTCCGGCGTCGTTGACCCATTCGATATCGCAAGGGCGGGACAGCCCACAGATCTTGAGGCGTGGGTGTGCAGATTCTGCGATGTTTGCAGTTCGAATTATATCTTTGCTGCGCTGCTTTTGCTCACTCATGGCAGTCCCTCTTCAACTCCTGCAGCATCGCCGCTTTATCGCTGCTTCTCATCAGCGTTTCGCCAATCAGCACCGCGTCCGTTCCATTTTTATATAAAACGGCAACGTCCTCTGCACCCCTGATGCCGCTTTCGGAGACGTAGAGTACCTCGGGCGGAATCAGCGCCCGCAGACGCACACTGTTTTTGACATCTACAGTAAAATCCTTCAGGTTCCGATTGTTGACGCCGATGATCCGCGCTCCGGCACGCAGCGCCCGCGCAACCTCTTCTTCGTCGTGTGCCTCAACTAACGCCGATAAGCCAAGACTATGCGCCATTTTTAAAAACTGACCAAGCTCTTTCTCGGACAAAATCGCACAAATCAGAAGCACCGCAGAAGCACCTAAAAGCTTTGCTTCATAAATCTGATATTCATCCACCGTAAAATCCTTGCGCAGCACCGGAATGCTCACCTCACGTGCAATCTCCCGAAGGTAGTCATCGCTTCCGAGGAAGTATTCCGGCTCCGTCAGCACGGAAATCGCAGATGCGCCCGCGCGCTCATACTGCTGCGCGATTTCCAGATACGGAAAGTCTACTGCAATCAGTCCTTTGGATGGAGATGCCTTTTTGACCTCGCAGATAACCGAAATCCCCGGCGCCGCCAGTGCTTTTTCAAATGGAAACCCGGTATCTGCAGCCAGGCTCTTTGCTTCTTTTTTCAGAACCTCCATCGGCTTTTTCTTTTTATTTTCCTCCACACGCGCCCGCGCAGCGTCCGCGAGAGTATCCAGAATCGTCTTTTCTTTCATGCTTTCCACTCATTTCTGCGCACGCTTTTTGCGCATGTCGAGTTTGTGTCAAGTGCGCGCAGACACAAATCCCGCGATTGAAAAATTTTTTCAATCTTCTTACTCCTGATTCGTCAGCGCTGCAAACTGCTCCAGCTGTGCAAGCGCCTTACCGCTGTCGATGACTTCCTGCGCTTCTCTGATCGCATCTTCGATTGAAATGCCCTTTGCGATATGGATTGCCGCTGCGGAGTTCAGAACGACCGCATCCCGTCTGGGTCCTTTTTCCCCTTTTAAAATCGCCAGTGCAATCTGCGCGTTGTCCCGGGGGCTTCCGCCGATCAGCTCGTCTTTGCTGCAGCGGGTAAAGCCGAACTGCTCCGGAGTGATCACATAGGATAAAAATTCCCCATCCTTTACTTCGCAGACTGTCGTCGGTGCACTCATGGAAATCTCATCCAGACCGTCCTGTCCATATACGACCATCGCCTTTTTTACGCCGAGGTTTGCAAGCACCCGTGCTAACGGCTCCACCAGTGCCTCGTCATAAACACCCATCAGCTCCATGTTTGCACCTGCCGGATTGGTCAGCGGTCCAAGAATATTGAAAATCGTACGAATACCCAGCTCTTTTCTGACCGGTGCAACATATTTCATCGACAGGTGGTAATTCTGTGCAAACAGGAAGCATAGACCGATTTTTTTGAGCACTTCTGCGCTCTTTGCCGGATCGATAGTGATCTTTACACCAAGTGCTTCTAAAACGTCCGCCGCACCGCTCTTGCTGGATGCTGCACGGTTGCCGTGTTTTGCCACAGGAACGCCTGCTGCCGAGATCACCAGAGAAGACGTTGTAGAAATATTAAAGGAATTGGAATGGTCACCGCCGGTTCCAACGATTTCCAGCACATCCTGATCATGTAACAGGCGTACACAATGCTTTCTCATCCCCGCCGCACATGCGGTAATTTCCTCGATTGTCTCGCCCTTCATCGCCATCGCGGTTAAAAATGCACTCATCTGTACCGGACTTGCCTTTCCGCCCATGATTTCATCCATCGAAGCTTCTGCGGTCTCATAATCCAGGTTCTGCTTTGCTGCCAGTTTTACAATCGCTTCTTTAATCATTGTCTTCTCCTTTTTCTCTGCATTCGCAAGTTGTAAAAAATTTTCAAGCATCTTTTTCCCAAGTGGAGTTAAAATTGATTCCGGGTGAAACTGTACGCCGTACACCGCCTTTGTTTTATGCTGCAGTGCCATGATCTCACCGTCCGATGTCCTGGCAGTCACCTGCAGGCATTCCGGAAAGGTTTCCTCCTGCGCCGCCAGCGAATGGTACCGTGCCACCGTCGTTTCCTCCGGCAGACCAACAAACAGCGGCGTTTTCGTATCGAGCTTTGTCACGGACTGTTTGCCGTGCATCAGCTGTTTTGCATAGGAAACAACTCCGCCGTATGCCTCGCAGATTACCTGATGCCCCAAACACACGCCGAGGATCGGGATTTTCCCGCCGAGCTTTTGCAGCACCTCAATGCAGCAGCCCGCATCCTGCGGACGCCCCGGCCCCGGCGACAGGATAATCGCTTCGGGCTTTAATGCCTCAATCTCTTCTGCCGTCAGCTCGTCATTTCGGATCACCTTAATTTCCGGATTGATCGCCCCGATCAGCTGATATAAGTTATAGGAAAAGCTGTCATAATTATCGATCAGTAAAATCATGCCCGTTCCCCTTTCTTTCCAAGTTTCTGCGCTTCCTGCAGCGCCAGCACCACTGCTTTCGCCTTATTGATGCATTCCTGATATTCCTTCGGTGCTACACTGTCCGCCACAATTCCGGCTCCCGACCGGACGAATACTTTTCCGTTTTTGCAAAATGCCAGCCGGATCGCGATACACATATCCATATTTCCCGCAAAATCCAGATAGCCAATGGCACCGCCGTAAATGCCGCGCTTGTTGTTTTCCAAGTCGTTGATGATCTGACAGGCGCGAAGCTTTGGTGCACCCGAAAGGGTTCCCGCCGGAAGCACTGACTGCAGGGCGTCCAGCGCCGTTTTATCGCTGCGAAGCTCGCCCCGCACGGTCGATCCCAGGTGCATGACGTGGGAAAATTTTTCGACCGAAAGATATTTTTCCACTTCTACCGTTCCGAACCGGCAGAACCGCCCAAGATCATTTCGTCCGAGATCCACCAGCATGTTGTGCTCTGCCAGCTCCTTTTCATCGGAAAGCAGATCGGCTTCCAGCTCCTGATCCTCCTTTTCGTCCTTTCCCCTGGGTCTTGTCCCGGCAAGAGGGAATGTGTAAGCGGTCTGATTGTCCACCTTTACCAGTGTCTCCGGCGAAGCGCCGGCGATTTCCAGATCGTCGCTGGAAAAATAAAACATGTACGGTGACGGATTTTTTGTCCGCAGAATCCGATAGGTATCCAGCAGGCTTCCGTCAAATCCGGCTTCCAGACGGTTCGAAAGCACCAGCTGAAAAATGTCTCCCTCATGGATGTAATGCTTGACCTGTTCCACCTTTTCACAGTAGCTTTCCTGATCGAACAGCGGCGTGAGCTCTGTTGTCAGCCTCCCTGCGGACACGTTTTTTTCTGCACCCTTTTCGATGATGTCCTGCATCTGATCGAGAGTCTGAAGGGCTGTGCGGTAAACCGCTTCCAGGGTGTGGGGCTCTGCTGCAGATACCGGGGCATCCGTTGCTGCTGCCCGCGCGCTTTTCCCCCTTGCCCGGAGGTCCGTTGCCGCTGCCGCGCCGGCTGTCTGTCCACCTTCTGCCTGCACGTCTGCTTCCGATATCCGACTGTTACAGATCAGGATGATCTTTTGTCTGTAGTGATCAAATGCGATCATCTTATCAAACAGCATCAGATCGACGTCCCGGAACTTTTCCTGATCCTCTGCGTCCAGCCGAAGCGTCGGCTCCGCATATTTGATATAGTCGTATGCAAAATATCCAACCAGACCGCCGGTCAGAGGCGGGAGCTTTTTGATCTGCGGCGCGCGGTTTTCTTCG
>UMHL01032422.1_pt1 | contig 15205 bp, 10 predicted proteins | sample 1965551 | NCBI WGS metagenome assembly UMHL01 (sample SAMEA4836100, study PRJEB28245) | human gut metagenome | biome: gut microbiome; material: fecal sample | place: Denmark | collected 2008 | reverse complement strand
GAACCCCGCCGATCACGCAAATCGACCCTTCCAAAGATACCCTGGAACCGTTGCAAATAAACACATCCCTCGGCGTGTCCCGATTCCGTCCATCTGAATCGTCTTTCTCCTTTTCCACAGAAACCAGCTCATCCTTCCGGAAAACATGTTCGTCGTATGAGTCGCCTTATCAGGAATTGACGGAACGATACGTTGAGGGGATTCTGTTATCCTGTGGGGCGCAGCGGAGCAAAATGACCTGCCAAGACGGGATGGTCCCTTTCATGAGCAGGCTTTTGACTCAAAATAGAAGACGGATCGAATATTCCGCAGTGATACCGTGAAGGGAGGGAACGGCATGGAGGCGCAGCCTATGAGGCTACAGGACCTGAGACTCAAGGAAGGAATGTCTCTAGAACAGCTGGCCGAGCTCTCCGGCGTGGATCATGATCGTCTCGTCATGTTCGAAAACAATCCGGAAACCATACGCAATATGCATTTGGACACCGCTCGCCAAATTGCCAAAGCATTGCACTGCAACGTGTTGGAGCTCCATCCCGACGAAGGTTGGAGAGGCGGAATCCACTGCGCTGAATCCGGGCTAAGAGACATTCGTCGGACTCGCGGCTATACGCAAAACGAGTTGTCAGAGATGACAGGGATTCCCCAGCCGAACATCTCTTGGTTTGAGACAGGCTATCGCTCGACCTCAGGCATGCGGCTGGATACAGCCAGGCGTCTGTCGGAAGCGCTTCGATGCGATCCGACAGATTTCCTAAAAGAAGCGTATAGCCGATATGAAAATAAATGTTGTATCTGATTTAGATAAAACACTTAAATTTCATCGGACGCCATACTTCAACAAACGAATGCATCCCGCGCACCTCCCATCTCACCAAAAAGATTAGGCAAGAAAGAAGCCCATCAATCATTGACTTCACAAACCTTTCCCTTCCAGAAAGCTGGATAACGTCCGAGATTTTGCGCACTTTCGGACGTTATCTGGCGCGGAGGACGCATTTGCGCAGTTCGGAAGCGATGAGCACGATCATGGCAAGGCCGAGGCATTCGACCCATGCGCCGACGCTGAGCGGTACCGTACCGAAAGCGGTGTTGAGGAACGGAATGTAAATCACCGCCAGCTGCAATACCATGCTCAGCGCGATCGCGCCCCATAGCCACTTGTTGGAGAACAGTCCGACGAACGCTGACTGCAAGTGCGAGCGCGAGGCAAGCGCGTTCAGCATTTGCGCGAACACGAGAATCGTGAAGCCCATGGTGCGTGCTTCCGTCATTTGTGCGTCGTGACCGATCGCATCGACGGAACGGTCGGTGAACAGACCGCCGTCCAAGTGCATGTCCATGCCGATCAGGGTGACGGCCGCCATAATCACACCGATGAAAATGATGTCGCCCCACATTTCGGCGTCAATCACGCGATCGGTGAGTTTGCGCGGCTTGCGCGCCATCACATCGTCGGTGGACGGGTCGACGCCCATGGCGAGCGCGGGTGCCGCGTCGGTGAGCAGGTTGATCCACAGCAGCTGCGTGGCAAGCAGCGGCACGGTCACGCCTTGGCTGCCGGGCTGGGTGATGCCGAGGAATCCGGCGAGCATCACCCCGCCGAACACGGTGAACACTTCGCCCACATTGGAGCTCAGCAGGTAGCGCAGGAACTTGCGGATGTTGTCGAAAATGCCGCGTCCTTCACGCACGGCTGCGACGATGGTGCTGAAGTTGTCGTCGGCGAGGATCATTTTCGCGCTCTGCTTGGTCACTTCAGTGCCGGTAACGCCCATGGCGACGCCAATATCGGCGGTTTTGACTGCGGGAGCGTCGTTCACGCCGTCACCGGTCATGGCCACGATATTGCCTTGCCGTTGCAAGGATTCAACGATCTTCAACTTGTGTTCCGGCGCGACTCGCGCGTAGACGGACACTCCGCTGGTCACCTTGTCGAATGCCGCTTCGTCGGGCAGTTCGTCGAGTTGGCTGCCGGTCATGGCCGTGCCGCCCTTGTCGATAATGCCCAGATCGGTGGCGATGCGCGCCGCGGTCAGCGGGTGATCGCCGGTAATCATTACCGTACGAATGCCGGCGCGATGCGCTTCGGCAACCGAATCACGCACTTCCGTGCGCGGCGGATCGATGATGCCGATCATGCCGACCCAAATCAAATCGTTCTCAAGCACATCGCTTTGTTCCGCAATATCGGCAACATGACCTGCGGAATTCAGCATGATTCCCGGCACTTGCGCAAGAGAAGCGGTACCGAGCGGACGATAAGCCTGTCCCAGCGTGCGGTATGCATCGGAAGAAAGCTGTTCGACAGTCGCAAGAATCTGCTGGCGATCGCCTTCCGTAAGTGGACGTACCGCACCGCCGACAGCAATCCTGCTGCAATATCCAAGAAGCACATCGGGGGCACCCTTGGAGAAGACGGTCAGGCGGCCGGCGTCAGCGTTGTCTTGCGCCACGATGGACATGCGCTTACGTTCGGAAGTAAACGGGATTTCGCCAACGCGCTCGTAGTTGGCGTACTTGCGATCCGCCTTCACTTTTCGTGCTGCGACGATGAGTGAGACTTCGGTCGGGTCGCCGACCGCCTCCCACGTTACGTTTTCCGCATTTCCGGCAGAAGCAGCAGATTCGCGCAGTTCGCCGTCGTTCGCCAACGCGCCCACGGCAAGGGTCGCAACGGCTTCCGATTCGATGATCCCGCGTATTTGCGCATGTTCCATGGTCTGTGGATCGACCACCATGCGGCCTTCCGGCGCATAGCCGGTGCCAGTAAGCTGCACTTCGCCGCTCGGAGTGACCACACGCTCCACGGTCATCTCGTTGCGGGTGAGCGTGCCGGTTTTGTCGGAGCAGATCACCGACGCAGATCCAAGCGTTTCCACCGAATGCAGCTTCTTGACGATCGCATTGTGCATGGCCATGCGCTGCACGCCGAGCGCGAGCACCACCGTAAGAATCGCAGCCAAACCTTCCGGCACGGCCGCAACCGCCAGAGAAACGGCCAACAGCAGCGAATCGATCACATCGTGAACGTCTTGGAAGCCTTCGGTAAGCGCGAGCGCGACCAACACCACGACCGCGATGATGCATACCGCGCTGCCGAGGATTTTGGAAACGTAGTTCATTTCCTTTTGCAGCGGGGTTTCGTCGTCTTCCGTGGCTTGCAGCAGATCGGCGATTTTACCGACCTGCGTGCCCATGCCGGTGCTGGTTACGATGGCGCGGCCGGTGCCTTGCGTTACGGACGTGCCGTTGAACACCATGTTGGCGCGGTCGCCGAGGGCCTTCGCCTGTGCGAGGGTGTCGGTCTTTTTGCCGACGGGCACGCTTTCGCCGGTGAGGCTGGCTTCCGCGATTCGTAGGCTGGCGGCGGCGAAGAGGCGTCCGTCCGCGGAAACGGAGTCGCCTTCGCCGAGCACGATGATGTCGCCGGGCACCACGTCAACCGTGTTGATGCGTTCGATATTACCGTCGCGCAGCACGTTGGTTTGCGGCGCGGTCATGCTGGAGAGCGCTTCGACGGCGGCTTCCGCCTTCGATTCCTGGATGTAGCCGAGCACCGCGTTGACGATGAGGATCAGCACGATGACGATGGCGTCGAACGGCAATGCTTCGCCGCCTTCCGCACCCGGTACGGCGTTGGCTCGTTCAATGAACCATGCGACGAGCGAAATGCCGGTCGCAGCCAGCAACAGGTAGACAAGGGGGTCTTTGAATTGTTCGAGGAATTTCTTCCATTTCGGCACCGGTGGTGCGGACGCGAGTTCGTTCGGTCCGTACTTGTCGAGTCGACGCTTGGCTTCCGCTTGACTCAGGCCGGTATTCAAATCGACACCAAGCGATTGCGCTACGGTTTGCGCATCGGCGAGCGACGGATCGACTTGCGTTTGCGTCGCGGTTTTTGCTGCTTGTTCGAAATTTCCCGAACTGGTATCGCGGAATTGGGTGGATTGATCTTCCTTGCGATCAACCATGATGATCTCCTTGGGAGCGCCGCGGAGTAGTCAGCACTCCCCTGCCGTTGCGATAGTGCGAAAACTGCGGAAAATTGCGATTTTCGCAACCACTCGCCGAACTGGGCAATGCTGCGCGGTTACGGACACCGGACGTGCGCCATCGGTGCATTCCTGCCATTATTACACACCGTGACCATTTTGCAAGAGCGCAACGCACCGTCTTTTGTCAAGATTTCACAAAATCGTGAAACATAATCTGCAATCTTATTTCGACCGCGCATTCGATTACACGGCAACACCGACGGCAATGTCGCTACCATCTTTGGCGGAAGTGTGATATGTTATCGGATGTTAGTAAACAAAATTACTTACGCTATGATTCGTAGCGTACATTGGCAACGTCGCAATGGATAGGGGTAGTTATCATGGCAGCTCAAGAAGCCGCGCAATCACAGCAAACGCAAGGGGTTCCGGAATCGCGCATCCTGCAGGCGCGGCAGGCGAACGCAAGCTGGCTCACCGATCCGACCGTATTCGCGGTGAATCGCAAGCCCGCGCACTCCAATCATCGGTATTTCCTGGGCGAAGCCACCGAACCAAAGCAGAATCTCGACGGCGAATGGAAAGTAAACGTCACTCAGGCAGCCAACGTCGACGTGGAAAACGCGCCGTTCGCCGCAGCTGACTTCAACGATGCCGGTTTCGGCGCGATCAACGTGCCCGAACACCTGCAGATGGCCGGCTATTTGAAGAACAAATATGTGAATGTGCAGTATCCATGGGATGGCCATGAGGATCCGCAGGAGCCGAACGTTCCCGAAAACAATCATGTGGCGATCTACCGCCGTTCCTTCACGCTCGACCGTCCGCTCGCCGCAACGCTGGAAAATGGCGGCACCGTCAGCGTCACCTTCCACGGCATGGCCACTGCGATCTACGTGTGGCTTAACGGCACCTTCGTCGGCTATGGCGAGGACGGTTTCACGCCGAACGAATTCGACATCACCGAAGCGCTGCACGTTGACGGCGACAACGTGCTCACCGTCGCCTGCTACGAATACGCGAGCGCCTCTTGGCTGGAAGATCAGGATTTCTGGCGTTTGCACGGCCTGTTCCGTTCCGTGGAGCTCGCCGCACAGCCTCGCGTGCATGTCGAAACCGTGCAGATCGAAGCCGACTACAATCCCTCCATGGCCGCCGGAACGCTGAATGCAACCCTGCAGTTGCGCAATGCAAACGACGCGGCCACCGTCAAGGCGAAACTGCGTGACGCAAACGGCACTGTGGTGTGGGAATCCACGCAATGCGCCAACGAAACCATCACCCTCAATTCCGGCGCGCTGAAGAACATTGCGCCGTGGAGCGCCGAAGAGCCAACCCTGTATGAGCTGACGGTGCTTGTTGTGGGCCATGACGGTCCGCTGGTCGAAAAAATCGTGCAGCGCGTCGGCTTCCGTCGCTTCCGTATCGAAGACGGCATCATGAAGCTCAACGGCAAGCGCGTGGTCTTCAAGGGCGCCGACCGCCACGAATTCGACGCGAAGCGCGGCCGCGCCATCACCAGGCAAGACATGATCGACGACATCACGTTCTGCAAGAGGCACAACATCAACGCCATCCGCACCTCGCACTACCCCAACCAGGAATACTGGTACGACCTGTGCGACGAATACGGCATCTACCTGATCGACGAGACCAATATGGAAACGCACGGCAGCTGGGTTGCGAACAACATCGAAACCCCCGAAACTGCGGTGCCGGGCAGCAAACCGCAGTGGGAGGGCGCGTGCGTGGACCGTATCAACAGCATGATGCGCCGCGATTACAACCATCCGAGCGTGCTCATCTGGTCGCTCGGCAACGAGTCGTTCGCCGGCGAAGTGTTCCGCGCGATGCACGCCCACGCGCACGCGATCGACCCGAACCGCCCCGTGCATTACGAAGGTTCCGTGCATGATCGCGCGTTCGACGACGTGACCGATATCGAAAGCCGCATGTACGCGCACGCCGACGAAATCGAGGAATATCTCAAGTCCGATCCGAAGAAGCCGTATATTTCCTGCGAATACATGCACGCCATGGGCAATTCCGTCGGCAACATGGACGAATACACGGCTTTGGAACGCTATCCGCAATATCAGGGCGGATTTATTTGGGATTTCATCGACCAGGCGATTCTCGACAGCAACGGTCGCATGTGCTACGGCGGTGATTTCGGCGACCGTCCGAGCGACTACGAATTCTCCGGCGACGGCCTGCTATTCGCCGACCGCACGCCGTCGCCGAAGGCGCAGGACGTCAAGCAGCTGTACGCGAACGTGCATATGACCGTCGATGCTTCCGGCATTACGATCACCAACGACAATCTGTTTGTTTCGACGGCTGATTCCACGTTTGTGTTGCGTATTTTGGCTGATGGCAAGCCCGTTTGGTCTTCTTCGCGCCGCTTCGACGTTGCCGCAGGTACAAGCGAGCATGTTGAGATCGATTGGCCGATCGACGATTACCGCGCAGGTGCGCAGGAACTGGTTTTGGAGGCGTCCCAGCAGTTGACTTCCGCTTGCGATTGGGCTCCGGCTGGGTATGAGCTTTCGTTCGGCCAGTGCGTGGTTGCGGGTGGCAAGATTGCCGATACTGTTACGGCCGCTTCCGCCGCTTCCGATGGAGCGATCACCTTGGGCCGCTGGAATATCGGCGCACGCCGTGCGGGCCGTGAAGCCCTGTTCTCCCTTGCACAGGGCGGCATGGTGTCGTACAAGCTTGGCGAGCGCGAATTCGTGTTGCGCAAGCCGCTGATCACCACGTTCCGTGCGCTGACCGACAATGATCGCGGCGCGGGCCATGCGTTCGAGCGTGCGCAGTGGGCGGTTGCCGGAAAGTATGCGCGTTGCGTTGATACGAAGGTTGAGCCGCTCGGCGAAACCGCAGTTTCCGTCACTTACACGTATGAGCTTGCGATTGCGCAGCGCACGAAGGTCACCATTCGTTACGTTGCCGATGTGCTTGGCCACGTCGATCTGCATGTTGCATATCCGGGTGAAAAGGACGGCGATCTGCCGACGATTCCGGCGTTCGGCATTGAATGGATGCTGCCGGTCGAGTATTCGAATCTGCGATTCTATGGCGTAGGCCCGGAGGAAACGTATGCCGACCGCAAGCATGCGAAGCTGGGCATTTGGGATACGAACGCCTTCCGCGATCGCGCGCCGTATCTGCTGCCGCAGGAAACCGGCAACCATGAGGACGTGCGTTGGGCTGAGATTACGGACGATTCCGGTCATGGCTTGCGCGTGAGCCAGACTGCGAATACTGAAACCGGCGTTACGAAGCCGTTTGCGATGAGCCTGCTGCCGTATTCGAGCACGATGCTTGAGGAGGCGCTGCATCAGGACGAGCTGCCGGAGCCGAAGCACATGTTCCTGCGCGTGCTCGCCGCTCAGATGGGTGTCGGCGGCGACGATTCCTGGATGAGCCCGGTGCACGAGCAGTATCAGCTGCCCGCCGACCAGCCGCTCAACCTCGACGTAGCCCTCGACCTGTTCTAGTTTCAAGGATTCAGTCGATTCCTACGTGCGAAATGTCTCCCGATTCTTGATTTCAAGGATCGGGAGGCATTCGTTGTGCCGCAAGTTGACTTTCGGCCTCACGATTCGCAGTTCTGTCTCACGATTTCGCAAGATCGTGCGACAATTCGGAAAAAACATGCGATCAGACCATCAAAATGGACGATGAGGGGGATTTTGTTGATGGCTTAAATTAGACGGATTGCCTAGAATGGGGGCAGAACTTCCGAAACGTTCGAGCGCAGGCGGGCAAATTCGCGCGCGTCCGAGCGTCACGAAGCACGCTCTTCCAGGAAAGGGGCCATCATGAGCGACGCAATGAACAACCCGTATGCGAACAATCCGAATCAAAATGGCAGCAACGAACAGCAGCCGCAAGGCCAGCCGGAATACGGGGCATACGCACCAAACCAGCAATCGCAATCCCAGCAGCAGGGCGGCAATCCCAACAATTCGGGCAATCCGTATCAAAGCGAGCCTCAGACCCCATGCTACTTCGACGGTCCCAACGCCAACCCGAATCCCAACCAGAACGGCTTCTTCTACGCGAGCTACACCACCGGTCAGCCGTACGGCCAACCATACGGACAGCAGAACAGCCAATCCGACGCTGACAACGGCACCAACAATTGGCAGCCGATCAGCCCATTCAAGCTCGTGGAGGAATGGCTCCCGAAGAAGGCAAAGAACGCGATCCGCGGCACGTATGCGGTACTCGGCATCGCCGCCGTCATTCTCGGCCTGGCACTGCTGATCTGGCCGGGTGCCACACTGAAGGTCGCCGCAATCGCGCTTGGCGCATACTTCGTGGTTTCCGGTGTGGTCCGCATTGTGACCGCAATTGTGGAACTCGGGCTTCCGGGAGGATGGCGCGTGCTTGACATTCTGATCGGCCTGATGCTGTCTGTCGGCGGTGTGGTCATGCTGAAAAACGCGGCGCTTTCCGGAGCCACACTCGCCGTGCTCATCACCATGGTGGTCGGTCTCGGCTGGATGCTGGAAGGCGTGATGGCGCTCGTGGAATCGTGGCGCATGCCAAGCTCCGCATGGGCCGTAATCTACGCACTGCTGTCGATCGTCGCCGGCTTCATCGTGCTGTTCTCCCCCGTCAGCTCCACGACCTGGCTGATCCTGTTCGGCGGATGCGCGCTTGTGGCGATCGGCATCGTCGCGATCGTACGTGCGTTCACCTTCGGCAAGTCCAAGCGCAAGTAATTTTTTGCGGCGCGGGCCGTAAAGTCTGATTATCTCTGTTTTCCCAGGGGCACCAAGCAACAGCTCGGTGCCCTTTCCATAGCGAAATCGCTTTTTATACCAAGATTCAAAGTCGCACAACCATGAATCTTGGTATTAATACTGGTATATAATTGGGTATGAAATTCGGTTTTAAGAAAGGTTTATCATGGCAAGCGCACTTGACATACTCGATGACCTTGCTCCAATCAGCGAGCTCAGCAATGGTCGTACTTCCGCATTGTTGCAGCGGGCCGACCACGATCCAGTCATTCTGATCAAACGAAACAAGCCGTCCTACGTTCTCATGAATATCGAAAACTATCGCGCTCTCATGGAACGAATCGAAGACAACGAAGACTTGCTTCTTGCCGAAAAAAGACTCGACAACAGTACTGGCACAACTATCAGCAACGAAGAGGTCATGCTCGATCTCGGCATTTCCCCAAGCGACCTCGCCGAGGCACCTGAGCCGGAACTCGCATGAACTGGCAAGTTGAATGGCTTGACGAAGCCAAGAAAGACATGCGCAAACTCGGCAAAGCCGAGCAAATCCAAGTACTCAAGGGAATCGAGAAAGTTCGCACAAACCCACTGCCCACCTCGCAAGGCGGGTATGGCAAACCGTTACGCAATGCCGAACGAACGAAACTTTCCAGGCTTTGCAAAATCAAATTCAGGGATATCGGCATTCGCGTTGTTTACAAACCGTTACTGCGAAATGGAATCATGACCATCATCGTCGTTGGCATTCGTTCCGATAGTGACGCTTACATCAAAGCCAACAAGAGACGCAAAGAATATGGACTATAAGATGCGTCCGCCAATTTTCAGCGAACGTTACTTTTTCTTCAAGATTAGCCGATGATTTTACAAAAGAAGTGACGATCGTCGCATGACATTGTCGACTTGCCCGACGTAAGATGAAGGCACAACAGAAGAACGAAGAAAAGAAAATAGACAACAAACACAGACTTACGGCAGCGGCCAGAGGAATGGACAAGAAAACAGATACGCGCCGCCAAGCCGAACGAAAGGAAACATCATGAAGAACAACACTTTCAACCAGGTCATCAACGCCAACCTCGCTTCCATCGATCCGGGCTTCGGCCAGTTCGCACTCGCCAAGGCTTCCTCCGACCTCTTCAAGAAGGTCCTCAACAAGTAAGACCGCTTCCTAGACGGGAGGCAAGGCGCAGGCGCCACAGCACCTCGCCCCTCTTCTTTCCAATCCTTAAATCACATAGCGGGAGGCCGCGGTTCCAAACGGAATCGCGGCCTCCCGCTTTTCACGTACGCCGGCTACCCCTCCTCAACAGCGAGATTGCGGGCGGCGGCGCGTTCGCGTGGGCCGCGCGTCACGTAGAAGCCGATTGCCACGATGACGAACATCACCGTGCAGCAGATCCACAGCACACGGCTGCCGAACGCGTTGAGAATCCAGCCTCCGACCAACGGCGAGAACGCGTTCGACAGCGACCACACCAGGTTGTATAACCCTTGGTAGGTGCCGCGCACATCCTTTGGCGCGATGTTCGCCACCGTTGTGGCGGCAATCGGGAACGTGCCCAGCTCGCCAAGCGTCCACAGCACGGTCGCGATTGCGAACGCCACCCACGAATTCGCGCCGATCTGGAACGCGTATCCGACCGCCGTGATGGACATGCCGAGCACCAGCACTCGGGTGTTGCTCATCCGCTGGAACAGACCGATCGCGGGAATCTGCAGCAGACACAGCAGGCCGCCGTTGATGGTCAGCAGACTGGAATATTCATCCGTGCCAAGGCCGATCTGCGTCATGGAAATCGGCAGGCCGCTGACGATCTGGTAATACGCCAGCGTGTACAGGAACATCAGCACCACCATCGACATCAGCGCGCCGTCGGCGCATGCGCGACGATAGCTGCGCCATACGGAGAACCGCTGCGGCCGCTGCGATTCGCCGGTTTGTTTCACAGCATGTTCCACGGCATTTCCCGCAGCTGATTCCGCGGCTTGCGACGCCCGCGCCGGCGCGACCTCGCCCCGCGGGCGCTTGCCCAGCCCGACTTCCTTGAAGAACACGATCATCAAGATCGTGGCGAACACCAGCACCGCGGCTTCCGCGTAGAACATCAGCGCATAGGAGATCTTCACCAACTGGTTGGCGATGATCGGGCCGATCGCGAAGCCGAAATTCGCGGCCCACGTCTGCAGCGAATACGCGCGCTTCTGTTTGCGGAACGGCACCACGTCGGACACGTACGCCGCGACCGCGGGCGTCGGCATGGATGAGATGGCGCCGTAGGCCAGCAGCGCGATCGCCATGATCCACGGATTGCCGATGAACGCCAGCAGGACCAGCATCGCGGCGGAGCCGAGATTGCCGATGACGATCATCGCCGGGCGGCCGAAGCGGTCGGACAGCGCGCCGCCATACAGGCAGCCGAAGATGCCGCCGAAACCGTACATGGAGACGATGGTGCCGGCCACGCCCGCGCTGACATGCATGTCAGACACCAGATACATGGAAAGGAATGACGTGACGAAGCGGCCCATCCACAGGATAAGCAGCGTGACCCACAAGCCCCAGAACATGAGGGGCAATCCGAAAATCTCTTTGTTCTTCTCCATTCTTGCCATCATATCGAGCAATATCGAGCGGACGCGACGCCAGTAGCCTTTTCCCGGGGTGCTGGGAGAATGGACAACTATGGCAATGAAAAAAGGACCGACCAAGGGGTCGGGTGGAAAGCATCGTAACGCGCTGAGGGGCAAGGGACCGACCCCCAAGGCCGAAGATCGCGTATATCACAAGGCTTACAAGGAAAAGCAGGCTACCAATCGTCGTAAGATGGCTGATCCGCGACTGGCGGCACGCCGTCGCGCGGCAAAGTTCAGCTCAGAATCCGACGATCTCGTCATCGGTCGCAACGCCGTTCTCGAAGCGTTGCGCTGCGGCGTGCCCGCGAGCACGCTGTATGTGGCCGCACGCATCGAGCACGACGATCGCACGCGTGAAATCATTCGTCTCGCCGGCATTCACGGACTGAACCTCATGGAAGCCGACCGACTGGAAATGGACCGTATCGCACGCTCCTCCAACCATCAGGGCGTGGTGATGAAGGCGCAGCCGTTCCAGTATTCCTCGCTCGCCGAGCTGGTGGAACGCGCGGACAAGAAGTCTCGTGCCATGGAAGCGGCCAACTCCGCAAGCGCACGCATTGCGGCACGTCCGCTGTTCATCGCGCTTGACGGCGTCACCGATCCGCAGAATCTGGGCGCGGTCATCCGTTCCGCAGCCGCATTCGGCGCCAACGGCGTGATCCTGCCGGAACGTCGTTCCGCTTCGGTCACCGCAGCCGCATGGAAGGTGTCCGCAGGCGCAGCCGCGCACATGCCAGTCGCCCGCGTGGTGAACCTCACCAAAGCCATTGAAAGCCTGAAGGAACGCGGATACTACAGCGTCGGTCTCGACGGTGGCGGCGACGCCCTCGTTGGCGAAACCGGTTTCGAAACCGATCCGCTGGTTGTGGTGCTCGGTTCCGAAGGCAACGGCCTGAGCCGTCTCGTACGCGAGACATGCGATTCCATCGCCGGCATCCCAATGTCGAACATGGTCGAATCGCTGAACGCTTCCGTCGCAGCGGGCATCACGCTGTATTCCGTCGCACGCGCCCGCCGCGAGGCCGGTGCCGCCGCTGACGCGAAGTAATCAACACGAAGCGACAGGAAGTAAGCACAGCGAAACTGCAGAAGTAAACACAACAAGGCAGCAAGTCCGAAATACATATGAGCGGATAGTCCATACGGATTATCCGCTCATTTTGTTGCGCAAATCTGTACTTGGATTGATTTTGCGCTTACCGCAGACCCACTCCCCCGCCAACGATCTCTCGCAACACGTTCTCTCACTTTCAAAAGTCAAAATTTTTTTGAGTTTTGAAAGTGAGGGGTGTGAAGGGATAACAAAAGCGGAGGATTATTAGTGGTCCTCCGCTTAACGGCTCGGCCCTGAAATTTTTGACTGCGGCTACGCCGCAGACTCAATACTGCCTTCGGCGCGGCTATCGCCTCGTCTCAGGGCATATTGATAGAAAAAGCTCCACTGGAGCTTTTTCTATCAATGTGCCCATACAGCTGCGTCGGGATCGTCGTCGGGGTTGTAGCCGTCGTCGGGATCGTCGTAGGTGTATTCGTCGTCGATCACACCGGAATCGGCTTCGGCGTTCAACGCGTCCACATCCTTCGTGGTGAGCTTGTACTGCGGAAGCACCTTCTCCACATAGCTTTGCACCGCCTCGGCCATCGGCACATCATGACCCGCCTTCTCGGCCAGGAACCAACGGTGGTCAAGCACTTCATGGAAGAACTGAGCCGGTTCGATCTGCGAACGGTATTCACGCGGAATCATGCGCACGGTCGGCTCGAACACTTCGCGCATCCAATCAGTGGCGACAATCTCAAGATCCTCACCCTCACGCCATGTGGAAGCGCGGTAGGCATCCAAATCGTTCAACAGTCGACGAGCCTGATTCTCCTGCACATCAAGACCAGTCAATCGCAGCAGCTTACGATTCGCATAGCCGGCATCGACCACACGCGGACGCACCAGCACACGCTTGCCATCTTCGGCGGTCTTCATCTCCAGCTCATCCACATCAAAACCAAGCTCATTGAGCTTGTTGACGCGCTTCTCGATCTTCCACATCTCATCCGGACCGAACTTGTCGGTATCAGTCAGCGCGCTCCACAGCGAATGGTAACGATCCACCAAACGGTTGCCGATCGCAATTTCGTCAACACCGCTCGGCAGCAGCGAACCGGACGAAAGATCCATCAATTCGCCAATAATGTTCGTACGGGCCAAATCAACGTCGTACTCGCGCTGGCCCTCCGTCAGATTAATCTGCAGATCACCGGTTTCCGCATCAACCAAAAATGCGGAGAACGCGTAGGCGTCGCGCAGGAACAACACGTTCGACAGTGACACATCGCCCCAATAGAAGCCAGCCAAATGCAAACGCACCATCAGCACGGCCAACGCGTCGATCAGTCGTTCCGCGGTATCAGGGCGCAGATTACGCGCGAACAGCGCACGATACGGCAGTGAGAACTTCAAATGCTTGGTGACAAGGATCGCTTCCAGCGGCTCGCCTTCACGGCTATGACGGCCTGTGACCACGGCGATCGGCTGCACGGTCGGCAGTTCCAGCTTCTGCAGGCGACGCAGCAGCTCGTATTCTCGTTCCGCCACATTGCGCGTGATTTCCTTCATGGCGTACACTTCGTCGCCTACGTGCACGAAACGCACCACATGCCTGGAAATACCACGCGGAAGATTAGCCAGCAGGTCTTCCGGCCAAGTAGCCAGCGGCTTTTCCCACGGCAGGGTGAACATCTTTGGATTCGAGCTTGCGGCGGTGATTTTCAGCGCATGCGGCTCCGGAGATGAGGCAGCCGGATCTTCGGCCTTCACGGAAGTTGCTTTCAGCACACGGGGATCCATCTGTGGCAATTCAAGAGATTCCATGAATCAACAATTTACCTGTTGACCTACCCGAAGAAGCAAGTATGGACGAATCCGTTTCACCTGCCGATATGCGATGATCTCAATACTGGAATCTCACTATCCATCTCATATTACGATCGAATATTGCGATCGATGCTACAAACAGACATTACAAGCCGATATCGTGCTTGCGGAAAACAAAAGAAGCCCCGCACCGACGCGGGGCTTCTCCAACGAGACGATAAGAGAGGAAGAGCACGTCTCGTTTAATGGTTGACGGAAGTTCGCGCTTCCGCCAAGTTTTTATTCAGCCACCCGCCAGCCGATTTCCGTAAAGGATATTCCCCTGAAGAAACAGCCAACGGTTGGTTACTCGATATCAGCTCAGTTCAGACGCAGCTCGGTCGACGGAGCGAACAGGTGCATCTTGGACGGGTCGATCTTGATCTTGACGGTATCGCCGACCTTCGGGAGAGCACGCGGGTTCACGCGGATCGTGGTGAGCTTGTTCTGATCGGACATCATGGTGGATGCCTCAGCAGCGGAGCCATCGGTGATGATGTTGCCGTAGATGTAGCCATCGGAGCCCAGATCCTCAACGTTCATGACCTTGAGGGAGAAGGCGTTGGCGTCATCCGGGGCGGCCAGGGAAGCGTCTTCCGGACGGAAGCCGACGACGATCTGGTTGTTGTCTTCAGCGGTGAGCTTGTTGACGGCCTCGGCCGGCAGATCCACGGTGTCTTCGCCGATCTTTGCCTTGCCGTTGACCACCGGGTGGGTGTTGATGTTCATCGACGGGGAGCCGATGAAGCCAGCGACGAAGACGTTGGCCGGGCGATCGTACAGCTCGGTCGGAGCGCCGACCTGCTGCAGGACACCGAGCTTGATGACGGCGATGCGGTCACCCATGGTCAGAGCTTCGGTCTGATCGTGGGTCACGTACAGGGTGGTGACACCCAGCT
>UMHL01050716.1_pt1 | contig 15289 bp, 20 predicted proteins | sample 1965551 | NCBI WGS metagenome assembly UMHL01 (sample SAMEA4836100, study PRJEB28245) | human gut metagenome | biome: gut microbiome; material: fecal sample | place: Denmark | collected 2008 | reverse complement strand
CATTAGTCCGTCTAGCACGAACACTTGTTCGATGTGGATAACTTATAAAATAGAAAAACTAACAATTACAAAATCTCCGCCAACTGTTATTATTTGAGGAATCTGGTTAGTTGTTCGGTATGCTTTTCGCTCGTTTGTATCTAGTGCACTTACGTGTGAAAAAGGAAAGTCATACAACGCACCTCCGACTGTTTTTGGCAAAGCGGCGTTACTTATCGCAACAGAGGTAACGTTACCATAAATCATTATATAAAAATATTGTGAACCATTATGTGAATTTACTACTGGCACAATGGCGAAACCCTTGCCATCACATTCATAGCATTCTTGTATAGCATTTACATTTCCTTCAAAACCATATTCTATATATATTGCAGATTTTTTCATCATTTTTTGTTCAAGCGCGTTGTCAGAAGTTATTCTGTTTTTAATTTCATCATCAATTTTTTTATTTAGTTTTGTGTCTTCGTTTAACCTTACTTTTGCTTCATCGTAAAGCGCTTTGTCGATTTTTACAGTTCGATCAAGGTCGGGGTCTTCTGTAGTGCTTTTGGACACCGGAAACTTATAGTGTTCTGTTTCATAAATTAAATTTTCATCTGGGTGGTAATCTTTTTTATACATGCTATACTCCTCCCTGTTGACTTAATACGCCAAACTCTCCAAGCGCATACACTTGCAAGTTCGGATTACGAGTTTGTGAACTAGCGTTGTAAGCAACAACTGTCCATTTGTCAACATTAACAATGATTCCTTCGCAATCAATACTTGCATTTGCAAGAAAATACAATCCATCTTTCTGCATACTTTCCGGTAGTAAAATTCTTGTACTTGCTCCCGCCTCTAACGTTACAACTTGCTCCCATATACCGCCGTAAGTTACAACGTGCTCCAAAATTCCTACGGTTACAAAATCTTTGATTTTTTCATTCACTTCATTCTCAAAGTTGCTGATAATATTGTTAATTTCTTCTTTATATGAGTTGAACTGATTTGTAATATCTGTTTGGAACTGGTTGTTATTTTGCACCATGTTGTTAAAAGTTTCCGTCCACTGCGCAAAAGTAGACACCCACTGCGCCCAAGTAGCAGACCATTGCGCCCACGTGGTTTTCATGCCATTCCATTCTGTCACAATGTTATTCCATTGATCGACAATAGAGTTCCATTCTGTCACAATGTTATTCCATTGATCGACAATAGAGTTCCATTCTGTCACAATGTTATTCCATTGATCGACAATAGAGTTCCATTCGTTTATAATCTTGTTTAAAAGGTCTGTTGCGTCTTTAATAAATTGCTTTTGTGCGTCTGTAAGATCGTTTACCTGTTTAATAAGCTGATTAAGCATTGCGCTAATCCGGCATAATACCTCATAATACGAGAGCGCATCATCATAAACAAGTGGTTGAGTTTTTTGCAACCAAAACGCAAAGTCAGGAAAGTGTACGTTGTACAGACCGGAATTAACGTTAGGGTCAAACGGGTTAATTTTGTTCGCCATTTCTTTCTCCTTTCTATCGCATCCAATCAATAGATAAGCCTAAGTTTCCGCGGTTTCCGTATGCCGCCATATTAAAATCATTGCCATGCTCGGGAAAATCATCAAAAATTGACATAAACAATTCCTCACAATCTGCAATAATCGCATTATTAACGTTTACAATGTGCTCGCGGTACATAATAAGTTCGTTCATTTTACTACCACGCCATCCTTTTTCTGTCCGATGGCTAGTGTCTACAACTGATGTATTACTCTTACCTGTGTTTTTCTCACTAACTGCGCGGCTGTCCTCTCCTGTGCTTTGACCTCTAGTCATGCCGGACGCATAGTCCGCACCGGAAAAATTAACTTGTGGGTTATCACTGTTAATACGTTGATCATTAGCGCTACTATTGTTAGTGTCGTTCATGGTTCTGTCTGCTTCTGACGTGTTGTTTCCGTTGCTTGTGTCAGTATCGTCAAACGTCATATTTGTATTTTCTAAAATTTGCGCCACGCTTAAATTACTGTCATACATTGCTTTGTATCTAGGCATGTTGCGCCTTAATGTATCATTAAGTTTAAGCTTAAAAAGACCAATCGTTTCAAAACCGATCTCACACATGTAAAAGTGTATTACAAACATACGTTCAAACTCTGTTTTACTGGATTCGTCATCATTGTACCACGGGAACGTAAAGTCAAAAAGCTTTGGTATACCTTTTTCGATCTTGTCATAAGTAGTAGCGTTTATGTCTTTCCAGTCCGTAAAGCTTTCAATGTAGTCTCTAATTCTGGTTGTATATGTCGCCATTTTCTCCGCCCCCTCTCTCAAGGTTTTCTTTTCTCTCAACGCCAAGTCCGCTGCCGATGTAGCGCACATCAACACTAAGCCCAAAAAGGCGGTTAATCTGTTCACAAGCACGCTTTCGTACTCCAAGAAATGATTGACGGTTAATAAGTGTCAAATCCGCATCTTGTTCGACCTCACTCGTAATTAAACGCTCTTTTTTTGTGCCGTCAATGTTATTTATACCAAACTGCACGCAAAAGTCAGCAATTTCTTGCCGCATTGCTGTTGTTATGTCGCCGAAAACGTTCGGTGGGTTTAGGTTGAGTACTTTTATATTGTCAACGTTGCTTACACCGTCTCTGACAGAAATAAAAGGCACAAAGTCATTATACTGTTTAAAAAGGTTTTTTGTGCTTAATCTCTGGTTATCACTGCCTGCAATAATAACAGGTGTTCTTTGCGCGTAAATGTTTAAATTTCTCGTCATCCTCATGTTAGCCAAACTCTCCGCGTACATCTGCACATAATCTACGCTCGGGTAGCCAACACTGCTATCCCAGATAATTACGCTGTTATTTTTTCCGAGTGCTTTAAAATACTGTTGCGCATATGCAAAACGCATGTTCGGTACGCCGTAAATATCTACAGTTCCGCCCATGTTGGTTTTCATAGTAGCATATTTTTCAAGCACATCATCCTTAAAAAATACTGCCTGCCCCCACCAAAAAAGATAATCTTCTAACACTCGCGGCGGAATTTCTTCCGGCAGTCCTAACCACTCAAAGCGGTTCACAATCATTTCGTGTAGCATATTAAAATATCGTATATAATAATTGCGATACTGCGGCACGCTGAAATATTCTGCGTCTTTTGATTGATTTTTCATTTTTCCACCTCTTTTTTTCGCTAATTGTTTGCAAGTCCATAATTACCAATGTCATTAGTATGCCATATTGTAACACCACGATCAAAAATAGATCGCAAAATGACAAGGTAATCTAAATCAATGTTTCCACTGATTGTGCAATTACGTGTTTTGACAAAATCCCACGCGCTCCGGTTGTGGATTGATGGTGTACCAATCTCGCCTATCTTATAGCCAAACATCGTAAAATAGTCGTCAATTTTGCGCGCATACTCTGCACGAATTTGCATAGGATAGTAACTAATGTGGTCGTTTCCAATAATCTTACTAGCATTACCGCTAGCAGTTGTGACGTTTCCACTCGGTTGCAAAAAATGATTAACTACCGCCTTTATACCGTCTCCGATAACATCAGACCAATCAGTGCTACTAAGTGTCGCAAGTGGGCTAGACTTAAAAGCATCACTCGCAGTTTGCCTTCCTGTTGCTATGGCGCTTCCCGCTCCACTTGCCGCCGCACCTAAAAATCCAAAACCCGCACCAGATAATGTCTTTCCAACTCCGCTAAAAACTCCCGCGGCTGTGTCAACTCCCTGTGATACTATACCCCCCGCACTCATTAAAGCACTAGCCCCCGCTGTACTTGTCATTTGTGCAACATATGCTTTGTATGCGTCTGTCATAATTGCACATTTCGGGTAGTCCGAAAATGTAAGCATATCAGTGTAATCCTGTGCAAAGCCTTTATACTGTATCGGATATGACACTAATAACGGATTAGGTGTCATGGCTACTGTGTAAGTAAAACTGCAAGCATCACTGGAAAAGTATTCGTATTTGTATTCAATACCAGTGCCATTGTTGTTATTTCCGTACAAAAAATTATACGGATAGCAAAAAAGCTTTTTATTTTTTGGTACATATCCATCAATATTGTCATATTTTTTAGGTAAATTTAATTGCTTAAATTGCGTTTCCTCTGCAATAAAACTTGTAGGCATCATAAACGCGTTTAAAATTCCGTCAATCGTACCGTTTGCGTTAGCGGCAATTAAAAATTCGTTTACGCCTTCTCCATTATCAAAAACGTTAAAAGTGATAGCAGTATACACACCATCTCTAAATTCTCCGCCGTTAAAATTTCCGCTCTCGTCAAAAGCGCTAGGAATTACAACACTCATAATGTTTCTGTCGCTTAATTCCGGCGCGTCATAATTCTGCTCTGTCTCCTGTTTAACAATATATTCTCCGGTTTCTAATCCTTCTGGAAAAGTATACTTGCCTATAATATCGTCAGACTTTTTTACAATTTGTCTCTCGATATAGCACTTATTTAACACCATATCAAACTGACAATTTGTCCAAACGTCCATAATAAAATTCACTCTGCACGAATTAACCGACAGCGGTTCGACATTTGTTATAAATCCATACGACCAGTTGTCCATATATCCTACATTTTTAAAAGCAATATAGTTCGCGCTATCTGCGTATAACTCGTTGACTGGTGCGGCAAAGTCTGCATAACCACGTTTGACGGGTGCGGCGTTGTCAGTAGCATAGATCGCTTTGCTGTCAACATATGCAAAAAGTTCTTCTCGGCTGTTAAAAAGTCGCACGTGATTGTAGGAAGAATCCCACGGAATACCACGGCATATTCTAACTTGCGCAACAGGTGCAATTCCATCTACATTTTTTTGTATTGGCATTGGAATCATATTATCCATGCTAACCTCATTTCTAAGGGGGCATTAAGCCCCCTTGCTGATTTAGTGATTAACTGTAACAGTACCCGTACCACTTACTGTACTCTTGTACCTTGACGTAGCTTTTACGGTAAGTGTTGTCGCTTTCTCGTCATTTGCAATATGCAAGATATTAGACCCCGGAATAAAACTTGTATACTGGCTCGTCGCACCCTCAACATCAAAATCGAGCATCTGCGGCGTGTACTGGCTGTTTCCGGTTACTAATGCTGTGATCTCCACGTCTGTTCCCACATTTCCGGCGGTATCTGTAACGCTTACGGTTGTAAGACCAACAGTATCTGTAGTAAAAACAATGCAGGGGAAAAACGGAGAATAAGAAAACATTTCGCACATTGTGTAAAAATAATTCCATGTCAACGCGGCTCCGTTTCTCGAATCGGTCAGTGTCCGGAAATTCTCACGCACGTTAAAAAATCTCATATCAAACAGCGCAAGCTTAATGTTCGGGTCATCAAACTTGTCAATGATAATTTTGCGGACATTGATGTCAACTTTATCCATATTAAAGGCTGTTGCAAGCACTTCAACATCTAACTCTGCGTCAATTTCCGGCGTAGTGATATAAAAGATAGTCTGATCGTTTGCGCAACTGTCTGCTCCGGCAATGTTGTACTCGGGGTGGGGAAACTTCATCTGTCCGATGTAAGTTTTTACAAGCTTTGTCAGTTTTTTAGCGTTTTCTGCGCTCGCTGTAGGGTCTGCAACATTAACCGCGTAAAGCTGATCTGACGCGCTCGCACTCTCGATTAACCGTTTCATGCATAAATATTCATCCCAGTTCGCCGCCGCAAAAAGTGATTGTACTTTTGCGTTAATCAGATCGCGCACACCATACTCTGATCTAAACGCTGTACGCAAGTTGTCAAAGGTAACTGTAACCGCGTACTGGATAGCGGGCGTAATTTTGTGGTAAGCCGCCATAACGCTTGACTGATAATAGGCATACAGTTCTGCAACGGTCGCAAACTGGTTAAACTGCTTGCCTTTTGCCATGTTGATAAAAATCTCTTCTTCCGTGCCGCCGTACCGCATAGGGTCTCTCTTAAGCACTCCGAGCGGATTCTCAAAAAATACGGTTTCGATTCTCTGCTCCATAATCTGTTCAACCAATGCATTAGCAAACGCGTTACGCAACGGAACAATGTTCAACAAACTCTCATAGATACTTGAGATATTCTCTGCTGTCGCTTCTGGAATTCTGTTTTGATATTCCAAGCTCTGCATTGATCGCACTGCGTTCAAAATGGCTACGTTTGTAGCCGGTACTTTATTACCCATTTCTTTCTCCTCTCTTACTCTGTACTGCCATCAAAATCAAGAATTTCCGGCGTCACATCTTCGATCACACTTACATCTGCTTTCGGCTCTTCAATGTCCGTTCGCGGTGTTTCCTGTCCGGCTAACATCTCGCCAAAACGCGCAATGTACTTTTCGCGCAAGCCCTCATAGCGTTCTTTGTAGCCGTCGTCTGTTACATTTGCGCCGCTTCTGATAGATTCTGTAATCACATTGATTTCTTCGTCCAATTCTTCCGGTGCTTCGATCTTTCCCAAGATCGCTTTTAAAGCTTCGTCTGCTGTCATTCTTCTACCTACCTTTCCCTAAAAATGGTTTTAAATAATATATAAATGGTGTTTTTCTAGCGCTTGGAATAGGCGCTACACCAGATATATTGATTGTACATTCTTGGTAAATATTTGTATCACTTAATACAAAAAAACGAATAATTACACGCCGCAATGCTGTAACATTTACTTTAATATAACAATAACCTCTTTCTTTTTTAACAAGTTCCGCTCCGTTTGGTACGCTAACTCCCCAATCATAATTTGATCTTACATTAAACCTAACAACAGTACCAACGTTTGCTCTCTGGCTATACGGTGTTACGTTAATTTCGGGGATGGGTGGCGCGGGTCTGTTTATACCAATCTGACATTGTGCAGTAACGTTCCTATCATCCACCAACCAAAAGTTTACAACGCTTGTAACTTGCGCACCGTTTGCGTTGCCGCTAACGATCAAAGCATTATCTTCTTTTGTCGCGGCTAAATACTGTCCAAGATTATAAGTCCATTCAGAGTTAGCATTAACTGTAATTCTAACGCTCCCCCCATCTACTATACTAGCACTAATAGGTTCTATAGTCAACACTTTTATTTCCGGCGGCAAGTTACCATGCATATCGTCGTAAACATCCATACTACAAGCAAAACGATAATCTTGGACATCTTGCCCCTGCAAGGTTGGATTTTCAAAGTTTTTAAGCACATATGTGCTCGCTGTGCGCATATCTGTAGCATTTCGTAAAACCTCAAGAGTGCTCGAAAATGATGTTTCTAGTTCGTAACTTAAATAATAAAGCGCTAATTCAATGCTACCTATACTACTATATCCACCGCTTTTCCATGCATCATAATAACCTGTCTTACGCGTGTAGTATGTCCATTGTGCCAACCCATAACCCTTATGCACTGTATCTCCGTCTAAACCGCTGTTTATAAATTGTTCGCGCGTTATAGTACCATTATCTACACTGTTAGTATAAATACGGCTTCTATTAAAAAAATTTGTACTATTATTATCGTTTTCGCACCTATAAGGCACAATTCCACTCTCCGCCCATAAGTTACCAAGCAACGCGGCTAATCCTATTTCGTTGTTGATTAAATTATATAAGCCGTTCCAAACTGCTCTAGTGTAACCATAATCACGATAATCAGATCGTCTACCCATCACATCAACCTCACACTAAGTATATCAAGCACAATATCTTTACATTTCAGATCTTTAAATCTTAACAATCCCAAGTCATAAGACCGTTTAAGATAATCATAAATAAAACTTTGGCTACTCAACATCAAAGTATCGGCGTTATGACTGCTCGCGTCAAACGTAAAGCGATATTTACAACTCAGGTCAACAGTCCTGTCAATATACACAATACCTTTTTCTGGGTACTCTCTGACTGCATAACTATCTTTCCCGCAAACGAGCGTAAATATATAACGGCTGTTTCCGCTAACACTTTCCACAAAAGCGCTTGCATCACATAGATACACGCCATCCGCGCTACTTTTCTGATACTGGCTATTTTTAAACACCTTTGCAAATTTGCTTTCATTCATGGCGTTTTGCGCGTCCTTGTTAATAACAAATTGCGCAACCCATCCATGCCCCCGCAAAAAATTAGTGTTATCCCGTAGTCTTTTGTGTATGCCAAAATAAATAAAATACGGATTCAAAAGCGTTACATAATTCGCCATTAAATAAGTTGGTACTTCTCGTACCTGTTTCCCTTTACCTCTACAGATCGTTCTCAACGTACTCTCAAATTTTGTTATTTCATTTTTTAAATAGCCATTGTTTTCAAGTACAAATTCATCAAAAACAATCATAGCAACGTCTTTAAACATTGGGCTATATTTTTTAAGTTTATCAGTATTGTTGAAATATACCGCATATCCAAGTAATTTAGCATTATCATCTTTATCATGTAACATCATTGCACTGATTAGCCCTTTTACAATGCTTTTATTAGTCACAACTTTTCCATACTCTGGGTAAATATCCAGTACATCTTCATACATCTTTCCACTGCTCGAAATTTCGTCCTGTGTCCGATACAAAAAGACAACCTGTTTATCATTCTGTACATTTTTCAAACTTTCAATTAAAAGTGCCGTTGTCTTTCCGGCGCTACGGTTTCCAATAATCATTCTCAAAATTGGTTCATCATTATCTAAGTCTTTTATTTTTTTTATACTATCAAGATTATAAAAAGACATTACGTTTCCCCTTTAAACTGAACTAGCGGGAATCGAACCCGCATTGACGGAGTTAAAATCCGTGCCCTACCGTTAGACGATAGTCCATAGAAATGTTTCACGTGAAACATTTCTTATTTCTTAGGCGCTTTCTCCAAGATCTCTCTTATCTTTTCTGGCACTAAGCTTTTATTTATCCGGCTGACATTTTCCAAAATACTGCCGATTTCCATCAAAATAATATATACACAAATACTCTCAAGCACCGGAACGCTAAAGCCCATATCAAGAAAACTCTGTCCGTAGTCAATCAAAAACCCAACAGCCACAATGACGATTTCACCGAACTTGTTAAAAAGTCCGTCACGCATCACACTGCTGTTAAAATTACTGTTTTTAACTGCCATAACAATTCCCGTGATAAAATCAAGCACAATAAACAGCAATACAATTACAATACTCATTTTCTCCTCTTTTCTGCGGCGGTAGCAATTAACAGAATTACCGCCGCGTTAATAGTTTTAGAGTTTCGCGGTATCGGCTCGCACCAACCACGGCGCGGGGCACGGTTTTTCCCGTCGGTTTACGCCCACAAAAACCAATCCGGTACTACTCCATAGACTCCAATTACGCGGACTTAGGACATTTTTTGTAAGGATTAGGAGGAATTTCGTAATTGAAGTCTATGCAATAGTACCACATAAATTGTTGTTTTATGCCATGTACGGCAAGCCTTGCCGCTCCATGCCGGTTTTGCCGTACATGCCATAAATGCCATTCTTACGCCGTGCAATGCCGTGAATGGCATTGTACGGAGATCTTACCGATTAAACGGGTTGTACGGTTCTGCGGGAACAAGCTTGGAAATGTCAATTCCCTTAAGGTATGCGCTCTGGTACTTCTTTCCCTTGTACTTGCCCTCAACAACCTTGAACGCGATTTCAACCACGGAATCCGTTCCGATCTCTTCCGCTTTGATCGCTGTTTCATCTTCCGGATTCTGCTCGACACCATCGAGATAGACGGGGAAGTCAAACTGGGTGTGTGCCTTTACAAGCTTTGTGCCGTCATCGGACGTTTTGACCGGACAGTCAATCTCTGTGTTCAGACCCGCTTTCTCGATCAGCTCTGCCGCGGCTTCATCTGTAATCTCTACCATAATGGAAAACTTTCCGTCATTGGAAAATGTGGAATAAACTCTACCTGTTGCGTATAACATAACTTTTTTCTCCTTTTCTGATTTGAATTTAATTATTGGTGTGCAATGTTGCAAGCATGTTTCACGTGAAACATTTAGAATGTTGCTTGCTTACATTCTTTACTTCTTTGACGCTTTGTAAGCGTCGTATTCCTCTGCCGTCATTGAGTTCTCGATGAACGTAGACAGCGGCATGAAGCGGGTTTCCTCTTTCCGGTCAACCTCAATCAGATTACCTTTTGCAATACCGAAAGACTCTAAAATCTCGTCTCTCTCCGCCGCTGTTGTAATCTCATGATCCCATTCTACAAGGTCTCCCATTTTAATGCCGTCTGTTGGCGATACCGTCATGATCTGGTATGTTACGGATTTTGGGATGGTTCTGGAAATTACCTTTTCCATTTTTTGTTTCCTCTCTTTCTTTAAATAATGTAGCGAAACTGCGTGACTTGTTAGTTTGCCATCGTCAGACTGTAAGTAGCTATCTTTCCAGTGACGGGAGAGCAGGTCTCCCGTTTCGGCTTTATCTGAAAAATTCGGTCTTTTTGGTATTATTCTCAAAATATAATTTAATATATCCAACCGATTCCGGTTCTACCAAACGCCCGAGATCTTTATTAGAAATTCTTGTGACGTGAAAGACAAAAGTATTGTCTGTATCACGGTATATTTCTTTAAAAAAATAAGTGTGAGTTGTGTTTTTATAGTAGTTACTACATCTCTCTACCGCTCGCATTAAATTATACCGTGTATCTTCTGTTATTCTTACCATTTTTGTTTCCTCACTTTCTTGTGCTTTGTTGTTTATTTTTTCTTACATGATTATAATATCATGTTTGGTCTATTTTGTCAAGCTAAAGTTATATAATTTCTAGAAAAATGTTTTACTTCTGCTTTTGCGTATTTTACTACTAATGTTATAAGTTCTTCGTCTAATTCAATACATTTTCCATGTGCATCTAATAAACAGAATTTTTCATCCCCTATCCATGTATCATTGGCGTTGTAAAGTTCTGATACTGTCATGTTGTTTCCTCACTTTCTTAAAATCCCATGAAGCTTGCTAATCTCGATTTATTCAATGCAATACTATCATCTATTAACTGATTAACAACATTCAATACATTTTCCATTTTAGCGTCAGGAAATGCGCCGCCAATATAGAAAATATTGACCCACCAAAAGGGCTTAAATTATTTTCTTTCATGTGTCTTTTTGTAAAATCGTAAATTTCTTTTTCTTTCTTTGTCATTGTGTTTCCTCACTTTCTGTTTTGTTGCGTTGTTTATATGTTCCTTACATTATCTATTATACGCTTATTGCCGGAAATGTCAAGAAGTTTTTTCTAAATTTTTAAATTTTCTTTTAAACAATTTAGAATTGTTTCTTTTATCTCAAGGTTAGCATCTATAACTTCTGGGGTTGATAATCCAAGTCCTACTAATAAATTATATAACCATAGTCCGTTATAAATCATGTGCAAACTAATTTTATCATCAACCACCATTTTCAACACTGCATACACAGCTTCTTCTTTGCTTATTTTCATACAATAGTCCTCACTTTCTTGTGCTTTTTGTTTGTTATCCTTACACTATGTATTATATACCCATGTATCATATGTGTCAAGCATTATTCGCAATTATCTATAAAATTTCTGCCTATGATTTCTGAATATTCATCCGTAATACCTAGAGTATAAGTTGTGTCTACAATCGCAATGTTTGACGCTGTTGTAAATGTTGATTCTTTACCTATATAATCTGTTATTGTTATCGAATGTATGTTCGATTCATTAAAATAAGACACGGTGCGTCCAGAATCAGTAAATAACTTTCCTATTTTAAAATCGGCAATTCCGTTTCCGCGCTCTAACTCTGCCGCACCTTTTTGCTTCGATAATCCAGATACTGTTACGTGTAAAACATCTTTTCTTATTTCTCCTGTTTTTTTATCTTTGTCATCAGATATATACGCGTACTTTTTAGCTCCAAGCGTTTTAAACTTTTTATAAAAGCCATCATCATCCCAAACACCTAAATAATAACGAGTTGTAGTGCCATCCTCATTTTGACGATCTGCATAATTACGATAACGTTGATACTTTGTTAATAAGTAATCATTCCGATCTTTAAAGCTTTGTAAATGCTTTTTATTTATAAATTTAACACTATCTGTGTCAGCGTAAACAAAATCCCACCCCACCGCGTCAATCATCTTTTGTAGTTCCCATCTAGCATTAGCTGTAATATATACACCCCATTGATAGAGTAAAAAAGAGTTCTTTGATGTAAAGTACTGCGCTATTGATTCTATTAAATCCGGCGTAACCTTAGTCCATTCTCCGTTATCGTAAACTATTTCATTATGACAGATGTCAGTTACCATAGTACCAAAAACAGAATTTAAGCTGTTTTTGCTTTTCATATACTCGTATTCTTTCCCCGCTACATCTTTAAGTTGAGTCTTTTTGTCGTAAAACTCTAACATCGTGCTAACTATTGGTGCAGGCAGATAATCTTTTTTCGCCATATATCCACATAACCACTCTATATCTTCAAAATGGTACTGATTGCATATAATGATAAAGTCTAGTTCGGTGCAAGCATACGTTACCCAATCAGCCGATAACACGCGCCCGTTGTCATTTATATAATCTTTGCTAAAAGATGTACAATGCGCAAAATCAATATATGGCACTGTAACATCGTCATGTACTGCTATAGTTTTAAATGTTACTTGCATAATGATAGCGTTTTGTTTTTTGTTACAATCAGATAATAATTGTGTAAAGTTTTTTGGTGTATACTCTATAAACGGTGTCATAGGGTATAAATCCGAGCATATACATGATGGATAACTTGACACTCTATCCATACTGTAAACGCTGTCTATTATTGCATCAGCATAATATCTACTAGCGTGAGTATTTCCACCGCGAAAAGCTTTTCGCAATAGTGTATATACTTCCGGTGTAGGCATTAGACTTTCAAATAATTCTCTGTAATTTTTGTCCGCTCTGCAAGCTTTGCGCATTTCACGACGCACATATCCGGTCGATGTTAGAGGTATTGTTGCTAATGTGTCATTATAATCATCCATTTTTGACAGTATACATTCTTCAAGTCCTTTTACATCGTTATAATCATATGCTAACTCTGTTCCTGTTTGTGGTGTGTCTGGTGTTCGTACTTTTTTATAATCATATGTGTCTTCTAATTTTCGATGAATACAAAATTTTGAATTTTCGCAAAACTTTGCTAGACTCATATTTGATAAAAAATATGAACATCTAAACTCAAAATGAGGAAAAGTTTCACGTGAAACATCTAGCCTATTTACTGTTTTTAGATAATCATATTTTAAACAAGCATTGAATTTTATGACCTTATGGGGTTCTCGTGCAAAAACTGATTCAATATATAAAAAATCCTTTGCAAACATAAATTCATAAGCTAAATTATGGACATAAATGACTAATTGTTTTGATGCTGATAATTCCAAGTATTCTCCTAGTTTACTTAAAAACTTGGTAAATTCTTCCCACCGTGTGCCAAAACAAACATTTCCTTTGTAACAAAACTGCCAATGATACATGAACGCATAGGGTTTTTCGCTGTTTATTGTTGTAGTTTCTATATCAAATGTTGCAGGGCTATCTATATAAGCAATAGCCCTTTTTCCTTTTTTTCTGACTGTAGTATAATTCCAACTTATTACATTATATGGATAATCGTATACTGTGTAAACTGTTTCATTTTTTGTATATTCTTTCCCATTTTTTGTATAAAATGTTTTTATTACCATAGGCTTCTACCTTTTATATATGTGTGCATTGCTGAACTATATTCCTCTAGTTCTAACTTTATTTCGTTCGCTGATTTACCCTCTTTGTATAGTAGATCGTATATTTCTATAATATCTTCTGATGGATTGCGCATTTTTAAACTTTTATACTCTTGAGAGTGTAAAAATGCGTAGAAATCTTGATCTGTTAGCAACTCTTCCGATATTCCTAAATTTCTAAGTGCTTGTGTTCTTTCTTGCCTTATTTCTCTTATCCCTGTTAATGTATGACTTCTTGCTGTCACAAATCGCACTAACTTCAAATATGCACGCTGATTATACTTATCTGGGTTCCATTCATCCCTTTTACCTAGTACATTCAGTACACTTTCTTTCTTATATCCAGCTTTTTCAATCCGCGCTTTTTGCTTGTTAGCAAGCGGCGCTAACTTTTTGTACATGTCGCGCCGCTCTTTTCCACGCAAAGATAAGAGATAATCTTTGTTATACATTGCGCAAATGCTCGGATGCAAACGCCCAAGCTATGCGTTCGTCAATAATTTTTATAGCCCTGTCTAAGTCAAAATCGTATCTCTCGATAACTACTGTCACTAATTTTACCGTTTTGTAATTAACGCAAACGGCAAATGTTAAGCCTATAGACCCGTCATCATAAGGGCAAATGCTGTCTAGTAATACATTTTCCCATTTTGTGCGCACTCTATAAGCAATAGCTTTTTCCTTATACTCTTGTAATTTTGTCATAATTATCCCTCCGTTATAATAGCTTTAAATCCGGCACTTTCAAGCGCTACTAACAAATTATGTGCATTTTCGATATTGTGAAAAGCTCCTTTTTGATCGAGCACAGATACACGATAGATCTTAGATTCATCAATCTTTTCGCTTGACACGTCCAATTCATCATTCTTAGCTTCCGCCTCTGCTCTCGGTTCGCATATACACCGTGTTCCTGTGATGCCGTAAACGATTGCTGCTGCCATTTCATGCGGATTGTAAAAAACAATATCTTTTTTCGAATTGACAAAACAACATTCGATAAGCATCGCGGGCGCTTTTGTCCGGCGTAAAAAGCCTAGCTTCTTGTTGATTTTTATGCCCCTGTTCTTAAACCCCAACGAACAAATCGCATTAAGCACATTGCTAGCGTAAACACTTGCTTTCGAGTTCTCGTCATAAATATATACCTCTGTTCCATTAGCTTCTGAATTGGCGGCAGAATTAAAGTGGATTGAAATATCTAAATCAACCTTGTGTTCGTTGCATTTATTGATAATACGGGTTAAAACATTAGTTTGAGATATTCCGTCTTCCACCGTGCAATCATAGACTGTGTGACCCATTCTGCGCAACTCGTCAACCACAAGTTCTTTTACACGCCTGTTCTCGATAGATTCAGAGATAAGCCCTACAGCACCGCAAGCTACTTTTCCGTGCGGGTTATGACCCGCGTGTACATTGATTACCATTTTATTTTCCTCTCTTTCTGATAGACTATTCCTATCTATAATCCATTTTAAACCTACTATATAAAATTGTCAACCAGAACTTTTGTTTATGTATGAGTTATCCACATCGAACAAGTGTTCGTGCTAGACGGACTAATG
>UMHL01045615.1_pt1 | contig 15336 bp, 7 predicted proteins | sample 1965551 | NCBI WGS metagenome assembly UMHL01 (sample SAMEA4836100, study PRJEB28245) | human gut metagenome | biome: gut microbiome; material: fecal sample | place: Denmark | collected 2008 | reverse complement strand
GCTCTTGAACTCGGGGTGGAACTGTGCGCCGAGGTGGAAGTCACGGCCCGGCAGCTCCACGGTCTCCACAAGGCGGCCATCGGGGCTGGTGCCGGAGATGACCAGACCGGCGTCCTGCATCTCCTGACGGTAGTCGTTGTTGAACTCGTAGCGGTGGCGGTGGCGCTCCCAGATCTCGCTCTGGCCGTAGCACTCGGCCATCTTGGTGCCGGGCAGGACGGTGCAGGGGTACTTGCCCAGACGCATGGTGCCGCCCTTGGGGATGTTGCCCTGCTGGTCGGCCATCAGATCGATGACGTTGTGATGACCCTCGGGGGTGAACTCGCTGGAGTTGGCGTCGGCGTAGCCCAGAACGTGGCGGGCGAACTCCATGACCATGATCTGCATACCGAGGCAGATGCCGAAGTAGGGGACATCGTTCTCGCGGGCATACTGTGCGGCCTGTATCATGCCTTCGATGCCACGGTCGCCGAAGCCGCCGGGGACGATGATGCCGTCCACGTCCGCAAAGGCTTCCCTGCAGGCTGCCTGGTCGGGCAGGTCCTCGCTCTCGACCCACTTGATCTCCACCTGGCTGTCGTTCTCGAAGCCGGCGTGGTAGAGGCTTTCCATGACGGACAGATAGGCGTCATGCAACTTGACGTACTTGCCCACGAGGGCGATGGTGCAGGTCTTGCTGCGGGTGGCGATCCGGGCCAGCATCTCTTTCCACTCGGTGAGGTCGGCGGGGGGAACATCCAGATGCAGCTGCTTGACCACCACGTCGTCGAGGCCACCGGTGTGGAGCATCAGCGGACACTGGTAGAGGCTGGGCATGGTCAGGTTCTCGATGACGCACTCCGGCCTGACGTTGCAGAAGGTGCTGATCTTCCGGCGGATGTCGCTGCCCACGCTGCCGTCGGCGCGGAGGATGATGATGTCGGGGCTGACGCCCATGCCCTGCAGCTCCTTGACGGAATGCTGTGCGGGCTTGGACTTGTACTCATCGGAGCCGGAGATGTAAGGCACCAGCACCACATGGATGAAGCAGCAGTTCTCCTTGCCCTGCTCGAGGCCCACCTGACGGATGGCCTCGAGGAAGGGCTGGCTCTCGATGTCGCCGGTGGTGCCGCCGATCTCGGTAATGACCACATCGGCCTCGGTGGAAGAGGCCAGATTGTAGATATAGCTCTTGATCTCGTTGGTGATGTGGGGGATGATCTGGACGGTCTGGCCGAGGTAAGCGCCCTGGCGCTCCTTGTTCAGCACGTTCCAGTAGACCTTGCCGGTGGTGAGGTTCGAATACTTGTTCAGGTTCTCGTCGATGAAGCGCTCGTAATGGCCCAGGTCCAGGTCAGTCTCGGTGCCGTCGTCGGTGACGAAGACCTCGCCGTGCTGCAGGGGGCTCATGGTACCCGGGTCCACGTTCACGTAGGGGTCCAGCTTCTGGCTGGCCACCTTGAGGCCGCGGCACTTCAGCAGTCGGCCCAGAGAGGCGGCGGTGATGCCTTTGCCCAGACCGGAGACGACGCCGCCGGTCACGAAAATAAACTTTGCCATAATGGTTCTCCTCTAATTTACAGATATTCTTTGCCGTGAATAGCACGATAAGCAAATACTTTCCCTCAGTGGGGGCGCAATACGGATTATTGCGCGGGGTCGTAGGAGTCCAGTATCTCCTGCGCGACCTCGGCGCGGTCGCGCCGGGTGTCCATTGCTTTTTTCTCGATGTAGCGGTGCGCCTCGGCCTCGGTCATATGGCCCAGCTCGATGAGGCAGCACTTGGCGCGGCTCACCAGCCGCACCTGCGCCAGCTTTTCCTGCATCCGCTGATTCTCCTGCCGCAAAAGCAGGAGGCGGTGATTGCTGGCGGCGGCCATGTGGATGGCCTGCAAAAAGAAGGTGTTGGAGAAGGGCTTTGTGACCAGCAGAACGCCTTCTTCGCTCAGCAGGGTCAGAAGCTGCTCGGCGGCTGCGGCCTTGGCCAGAAATATCACACCGGCATCCGTTTTCTCCACGGCGTCGGCGCACAGCTCGTGGCCGAACTCATCCGGAAGCGGAGAGTTGACCACGATGAGCTCAAAGTCGGATTCCAGCATCCTCCGCCGCGCCTCCGCCGCACTTGGTACGATGATAGGCCGCGCATAGCCCAGCTCCGTCAGGCGTGCGGAGATATATTCGTTGGAGCTTGCGCCCGCGCTTACGATCAGGGCACGTCCCATTCGGCTCACTCCTTTCCTATGTCATTCTGCATCAGATGGCATTGAAGTAGTGGACGCGCTCATATTCGGCGGGGTCGGAGGCGTTCTTGAGCGCCTCGCAGCGGCGCAGAGCCTCGGCATAGTAGCGGCGGCTCAGCTCGTCGGGCAGGAATTTGTGAAGGAACTCGCTGTTCTGGGCCACCTCGACGGCCTCTTCCAGCGAGGCGGGCAGGGTCTCAAGACCGAGACCGGCGGCTTCGTCCGGGATGAAGAGGTTACGGTTGACAGGGGCGGACAGCTCCATCCGGTTCTCGATGCCGTCGAGGCCTGCTGCCAGCACGAGGCCGATGGCGAGGTAGGGGTTGCAGGCGGGGTCGGGGCTGCGCAGCTCCATGCGGCAGTTGTCGCCCTTCACCTGCGGGATGCGGACCAGCTGGCTGCGGTTCTGGCGGCTCCAGCTCACGTAGCGGGGAGCCTCGTCGCAGCCGAAGCGGAGGTAGCTGTTGGGCAGGGGATTCGTGAAGGCCGTCAGCTCCCGGCTGTGGCGGAGGATGCCCGCCATGAAGCTGCCGGGGATGCTGTCGGGGGCGATGTCGCCCTCAAAGAGGTTCTTGCCGTCCATGGTCAGCGAGAGGTTGATGTGGAGACCGCTGCCGGCCTGGTCGGGCAGCGGCTTCGGCAGGAAACTGGAGTGGAAGCCGTTGCTGGCCGCCACGGCCCGGACGATCTGCTTGAACAGGAAGATGTTGTCGGCGGTCTTGAGGGGGCCGGCGTAGTGGAAATCGATCTCATTCTGGCCGTGGCCGTTCTCGTGGTGGCTGTGCTGGGGGGCAAGGCCCATCTGCTCCATGGTCAGGCAGATGTCCCGGCGGATGTTCTCGCCGGCGTCCAGCGGCGCTACGTCGAAATAGCCGCCTGCGTCGATGGGGATGCGGGTGGGACGGCCCCGGTCGTCGTTCTCGAAGAGATAGAACTCGCACTCGGTGCCGACGTTGCAGCGCAGGCCCAGCTGCATGAACCGGCGGTTGATGTCCCGCAGGAAGCCGCGGCAGTTGCCGCCGAAGGGGGTGTTGTCCGGCTTTTCCACGTCGCAGAAGAACTGCATCACCCGGCCCTCAGCCGTGCGCCAGGGCAGGATGGTCATGGTGGACAGGTCGGGCCGGAGCACCAGGTCGCTCTCTTCCACGTGCATGAAGCCCGCGATGGCGCTGCCGTCGAAGCAGACGCCATCTTCCAGCGCCTTGGGAAGGTCGCTTGCCAGCACGGCGATGTTCTTCTGGAAGCCGAAGATGTCACAGAACGCGAAGCGGACAAATTTTACGTTGTTGTCCTCGACGAAATCGAGGATGTCCTGCTGTGTCGTATAGCTCATAGGTGTGTGTCCTCTGAAAAGTATGTCTTCTTAAAAAACGCCCAAAGGCCTGCCTCTGTACAGAGGCAGGTCTTCAGGCTGGTGTAAGAAATAGGAAAAGGAGAATGGCTCAGATAAGCGCCTCAGCCGGTGGTGCTTTATTCTACGCTGGTATGTGAAGATCAGACGTAGTAGAGCATCTTGCTGTAGCTGGGCAGAGGCCAGTAGTCCTCGCCGCAGATGGTCTCGGCGTCGTCGGCGGCGGCGCGGAGGGCGTCCATCTTGGGCAGAACGTCGTCGTGGAAGGCGACGGCCTTTGCGCTCTCGTCGGAGAGGGCCTTTGCGGCATCGACGGCGGCCTGCAGCTCGTCCACAGCGTCGCTCATGGCGTCGGCGTCAGCGGACAGGCGGGTCAGTGCCTTCGTCTCGCTGCGGACGCTCAGGCTCTCGCTGACGGCCAGCTTGGAGGCGGCGGTGTTGGCGACCTCACTCATGTAGGCGTTGACGGCGGGCAGCAGCTGCTTGCGGGCCATCTCCAGCATGGTCAGGGCCTCGATGTTGATGATCTTGGAGTAGTGCTCCATCTCAACTTCGTAGCGGCTCTCCATCTCGACCTTGGTCAGGACGCCGAAGTCCTCCATCAGGGCGATGTTCTTCGGCTCGATGAGGGCGGGCAGAGCGGAGGGGGTGTTCTTCTTGTTGGGCAGACCGCGCTTTGCTGCTTCCTCTTCCCACTCGGCAGTGTAGCCGTTGCCGTTGAAGATGACGCGGCGGTGGTCGCGGATGGTGCGCTTGACGAGGGCGATGGCGGCGCTGGTGAAGTCGTCGGCCTTCTCCAGCTCGTCAGCGTAGCCCTTCAGCTCCTTGGCGACGGCGGTGTTCAGGATGGTGTTGCAGTCGCTCAGGTTCTCAGCGGAGCCGGGCATACGGAACTCGAACTTGTTGCCGGTGAAGGCAAAGGGAGAAGTACGGTTGCGGTCGGTGGTGTCCTTGCTGAACTTGGGCAGGACATCGACGCCGAGGTCCATCTTCATCTTGACGGGGCCGGCGTAGGGAGAATCGGAAGCGATGGCGTCGATGACGGCTTCCAGCTCTTCGCCCACGAAGATGGAGATGATGGCCGGAGGTGCCTCGTTGGCGCCCAGACGGTGGTCGTTGCCGGGGGTGGCGACGGAGGTGCGGAGCAGGTCGGCGTACTCATCGACAGCCTTGATGACGGCGGCGAGGAAGACCAGGAACTGCAGGTTCTCCATGGGGGTGTCGCCCGGGTCCAGCAGATTCTCGTGGGTGGTGGACATGGACCAGTTGTTGTGCTTGCCGCTGCCGTTGACGCCCTCGAAAGGCTTCTCGTGCTGCAGGCAGACCAGACCGTACTTGTCGGCGATCTTCTTCATCATCTCCATCGTCAGCAGGTTGTGGTCGATGGCGACGTTGGTGGTGTCGAAGATGGGAGCCAGCTCATGCTGGCAGGGAGCTACTTCGTTGTGCTTGGTCTTGGCGGGGATGCCCAGCTTCCACAGCTCTTCGTCCAGCTCCTTCATGAAAGCGGAGACCTCGGGGCGGATGACGCCGAAGTAGTGCTCTTCCAGCTCCTGACCCTTGGCGGACGGTGCGCCGAAGAGGGTGCGGCCGGTGAGGATGAGGTCCTGACGGGCCTCGTAGTCTTCCTTCTTAATAAGGAAGTACTCCTGCTCGGGGCCGACGGTGGTGGAGACATAGTCCACATCCTTGCCGAAGAGCTTCAGGACGCGGATGGCCTGATTGGACAGCGCGTTCATGGAGCGCAGCAGGGGAGTCTTCTTGTCCAGCGCCTCGCCGGTGTAGCTGACGAATGCAGTGGGGATGCAGAGGACGTCGTCTTTCACGAAAGCGAAGCTGGTGGGGTCCCATGCGGTGTAGCCGCGGGCCTCACAGGTGGCGCGCAGGCCGCCGGAGGGGAAGGAAGAGGCGTCGGGCTCGCCGCGCACCAGCTCCTTGCCGTTGAACTCCATGATGGCGGTGCCGTCGCCCACGGGGGAGACGAAGCCGTCATGCTTCTCGCTGGTAATGCCGGTCAGCGGCTGGAACCAGTGGGTGTAGTGGGTGGCACCCAGCTCCATGGCCCAGCGCTTCATGACGCTGGCCACGACGTTTGCCACCTCGATGTCCAGAGGTGCGCCCTTGTGCAGGGTCTTCTCGAGGCTCTTGTAGGTAGCGCTGGGGAGGCGCTCCTTCATGACGTGCTCGTTGAACACCTTGCTGCCGTAGATCTCCATAACATTTGCTGCCATAAATCCTACTCCTTACTTGAATTGAAATACTTCAGCTGGTCGCGGATTTTTACGCGGAAAGAGGCGGGCTCTCCCGCGAAATATCGAGTTAAACGAAACGACGCTGCGAGTCAGGAGGTGACTCACAGCGTCGTTGCTGTCTATGCGATGATTATAGCCGAACGGGGCGAAAAACGCAATAGACAGATTTGACGATTCTGCACAAACTGACTCCTGATTTTTTGGAGTATTGCGCGGATGGTATGACTATTGCCCTCTCAGGCATCACTGCGTGGTCAGGCTATCCTTCGTACAACCTCTCAGTCTGCTTCGCAGACAGCTCCCCTAGTAGGGGAGCCTCTGGCGAAGAGGCAAAGCTTTACGGAATGCCAAGGCCTCCCCTCGTTAGGGGAGGTGGCACGCCGTAGGCGTGACGGAGAGGTTAAATCACCTGAAACAGGAAAAACTTCAGATAGCTCGTCTCCGGTACGCCCCAGAGGATGGGGTGGTCGGGGGCCTGCTGGCGCACTTCGATCTGGCGCAGCTGGCGGTGAGCGTCCTTTGCGGCGGAGCGCAGCATCCTGATGAACAGCTCCTCGGTGGCGAAGTGAGAGCAGCTTGCCGTGGCGAGGTAGCCGCCCCGGGGCAGGAGCTTCATGGCCCGGTAGTTGATCTCCTTGTAGCCCCGCATGGCGTTTTCCACCGTGCGGCGGGCTTTGGTGAAGGCCGGCGGGTCGAGGATGATGAAATCGTAGGGGTGGCCTTCTTTTTCGAGGCGGGGCAGAAGCTCGAAGGTATCCTCGCAGAGGAAGTCCATGTTGGTCAGGCCGTTGCGCTCCGCGTTCCGCTGGGCCATGGCGATGGCGTCGGCGCTGATGTCCGCTGCCGTGACCCGGGCTGCGCCACCGCTGGCTGCGTTGAGGGCAAAGCTGCCGGTGTGGGTAAAGCAGTCCAGCACGGTGTGGCCGGCGGCGAGGCGGGCGACCGCCCGGCGGTTGTACTTCTGGTCGAGGAAGAAGCCGGTCTTCTGGCCGTTCTCGAAATCGACGTGGTAGTAGACGCCGTTCTCGCAGATCTCGGTCTGGGTGGAGGCGGGGTGGCTCTCACCCGGAAGCTCGAACCAGCCCTTGCTCTGCTCGAGGCCCTCTTTGGCCCGCAGGGCCTCGTCGTTTCGCTCGTAGATGCCGTCGATGGTCTGGCCGTCGGCCCGCAGGACTTCGGCGAGGAGGGGGAAGAGGACGGGCTTCAGCTTCTCCATGCCGACGCTGAGGGTCTGGGTGACGAGGATGTTGTTGAAGCGATCCACGGTCAGGCCGGGGAACTGGTCGGCCTCGCCGAAGATGACCCGGCAGGCCGAGAGGTCGGCGGGCTCGAGGACGGTCTTGCGGTAGGCCCAGGCGTACTCGACGCGGCGGCGCCAGAAGCTGGCGTCGAAGGTGTCGTTGGCGTTGCGGGAGATGAGGCGGACGCGGATCTTGCTCTTGAGAGAGACGAAGCCGGTACCGAGGTAAGCGCCCTTCGGGCTCACCACGTCGGCAAGGGTTCCGTTCTCAGGCTCTGTCTCCGGGAACTCGAGGATGTCGTTCTCGTACACCCACGGATGCCCGCCCACGAGGCTGGCCTCGGCTTTTTTGTTTACTTTATAAATAGGATAGCTGCGTTCTGATTTCATGGTTGCTCCTTAATAATTGAGGATGAACCTCTCCGTCACGGCTGCTGTACGAGGGAAGGCTTCGCCTTTGTACAACCTCTCAGTCTGCTTCGCAGACAGCTCCCCTAGTAGGGGAGCCTCTGGCGAAGAGACGAGGCTTTACGGAATGCCAAGGCCTCCCCTCGATAGGGGAGGTGGCACGGCGTTAGCCGTGACGGAGAGGTTATCTTTTGGCTAACTCACCATTTATAATACCATAAAAATATGTTAGAATAAATACAAAAACCACCGAAAGGAAGGAAAACGTCATGGAGATCGAGCGCAAGTGGATGGTGAACGGCTGGCCGGAAGGCCTGCCGCTGAAAGAGGAGTTTGCCATGCGGCAGGGTTACATCAGCGTGCGGCCCACCGTCCGCATCCGGGAAGAGGCCCTGACGGGCGGCAAGACCCGCTACGTCCTCTGCTTCAAGTCGGGCGGCGGGCTGGCGAGGGAAGAGATCGAGCGGGACATCGACCCTGCGCTTTTCAATGACCTCGAGACCAAGATCATCGGCAGGCCCCTTATCCCGAAGCTCCGCCGCAGCTACCTGCTGCCGGACGGTGCGGTGCTGGAAGTGAATCATGTGGACGAGGGCCAGCCGACGGAGTTCTGGTACGCCGAGGTGGAGTACCCCACGGTAGAGGCAGCCCGCAGCTGGCAGCCTGCCGCCGTGGGCCTCGCGGACTACCTGAACGACGAAGTCACCGACCAGCCCGGCCAGAGCATGGGGGCCTATTGGGAGCAGACCCGGGGCTGAACCGACGAAAGTTGTGGAAAAACCTTGAAGATTATGATATGATGGTCGTATCACTCATACTGCGGCCCCGGACGGGCCGGGAAAGAAGGAAACAACTACGAAACGACCCAAATTCACGCTGTCTGTGCAGTACAATTCGCCGGTCATCCTGACATTTTTCCTCCTCTCACTGGGGGTGCTGTTCCTGGGCCAGTACACCGGCGGCTGGACGACCACCCATCTGTTCAGCGTCTACCGTTCCTCGCTGAAAGACCCGCTGTTTTACATCCGGCTCTTCGGCCATGTGCTGGGCCACGGCAGCTGGGACCATTTCCTGAATAATATGCTGCTTCTCCTCGTCGTCGGCCCGCCGATGGAGGAAAAGTACGGCAGCCTGCCCCTGCTCAAAGGCATCCTGCTCACGGCCCTCATCTCGGGCATTCTGCAGTGTGCGTTGTTCCCCCGCACGGCGCTGCTGGGCGCGTCGGGCATCGTCTTCATGCTCATCATGCTGGCATCCCTGTCCGGCTTCTCGGGCGGCATCCCCGTCACCATGCTGCTGGTGGCGGCGCTCTATCTGGGCCAGCAGATCTATGACATCATCTTTGTGCGGGACAACGTGGCCAACTTCATGCACATCGTCGGCGGCGTCTGCGGCACAGTGTTCGGCTACGTCAATGCGGGGCCGCGCAGGAAGAGAAGAAAATAAACCTCTCAGTCTCGCTATCGCTCGACAGCTCCCCTAGCGAGGGGAGCCTCTGGCGAAGAGGGAAAGTTTACCGAAATGCCAAAGCCTCCCCTCGTTAGGGGAGGTGGCACGGCGTAAGCCGTGACGGAGAGGTTAAAAGGCAAGCTGCGCCTTGGCTAAAAACAAGCAAATTTTATCATTCGCGCGGTTTTGCCGCTTGCTTTTTGATGGGCAGCGCTCTATTATATCATTTGTACAAATATTTCCCTTTGATTTTTCACAAAATCACCAAATGTAGTTTATCGGACGGAGGTTGTTTATGAGACGACTGCGCAGCCCATCCCCGGGGATGAAACTGCAAAAAAATCACGACAAAGGAGGACGGACGCTTTGAACGAACACGAAAAACCACAGATAGACTTCATGCACAAGCTTGCGCGTCAGATCGTGGAACGCCGCAACCTTGTGTTCCTGTTTGTCATTCTGGCTGCCATCTTCACGGTGTTCTCGGTGCGGTGGGTCAAGGTCGAGACCGACATGACCACCTACCTGCCCAAGACCTCGGAGACCCGCATGGGCCTCGACATCATGGACGAGCAGTTCACGACCTACGGCTCTGCCGACGTCATGGTGGCCAACATCACGCCCGCTGAGGCCGATGAGCTTTCCGACAGGCTCACCGAGCTCAAGGGTGTCCAGATGCTGGACTACGACGACACGACCGACCATTATAATAAGGACGCGGTGTCGGCCCTTTACTCCATCACCTTCGACTACCCCGAGGACGATGACCAGTGCCTCGAGGCCCTTGATCGGGTGAAGGAATACCTCGCCGACTACGACATCTACGTCTCCACCTCGCTGGGCAACACCCAGCAGGAGACCATTGATGCCGAGGTACGGGTCATCATGGTGTACGTTGCCGTCATCATCGTCATCGTCCTGCTCCTGACGTCCCAGACCTACGCCGAGGTGCCTGTCCTCATCCTCACCTTCGTGGTGGGCATGATCCTGAACATGGGTACAAACTTCATGCTCGGCACCATCTCCTTCGTGTCCAACTCGGTCACGAACATCCTGCAGCTGGCGCTGTCGCTGGACTACGCCATCATCTTCTGCAACCACTTCAAGGAAGAACACCAGACCATGCCTCTGAAGGAGGCCGTCATTGAGTCCCTGAGCAAGAGCATCCCCGAGATCAGCTCCAGCTCCCTGACCACCGTCGGCGGCCTTGTGGCCATGCTGTTCATGCAGTTCCGCATCGGCTCCGATATGGCCGTCTGCCTCATCAAGTCCATCCTCTTTGCGATGCTCTCGGTGTTCGTGGTCATGCCCGGCCTGCTGATGCTCTTCGGACCCTACATGGATAAGACCAGGCACAGGAACTTCGTGCCGGAGATCCCCTTCGTGGGCCGCTTTGCATGGCGCACCCGCAAGGTCATCCCTGTCATCTTCCTGGTGGTCATCCTCATCGGTTACCACTTCTCGAACCTTTGTCCCTACGCCTACGGCTACGATGTCATCAAGGTGCCGAAGATGAACGAATCCCTCATCGCGGACCAGATGATCGAAGAAAACTTCACCAAGTCGAACCTCGTGGCACTCGTCTACCCCAAGAGCGACGATTACAGCATCGAGAAAAAGATGCTGGAGGAGCTGGAAAGCTATGATGAAATAGACTCCACCAAGGGTCTGTCCAACATCGAGGCCCAGGACGGCTATATGCTGGAAGACAAGCTCACCGCCCGCCAGTTCTCCGAGATGGCCGACCTGGACTACGAGGCCGCCCAGATGATCTACACCGCCTATGCCATCGAGAACGAGGAGTACGGCCAGATCATCGGCAACTTCGCTTCCTATAGAGTCCCTCTTGTGGATATGTTCCTCTACGTCTGCGACGAGGCCGACACCGGCATCGTCTCCCTCTCTCAGGAAGACCTGGACGACCTCCACGACGCCCGCGACCAGATGGAGAGCGCACTGGCCCAGCTGCAGGGCGACGACTACAACCGCGTCCTCATCTATCTGAGCCCCTCTCTGGAACCCGGCCAGACTACTTATGAGTTCACCGACACCATCCGCTCCATCGCCCGGAAGTATTACCCGGACGGCGAGCTCTACATGGCCGGTGACGCCACCAACGAGTACGATTTCCAGAAGTCCTTCGCCATCGATAATGTCGTCGTCAACGTCGTGTCCATCTTTATCGTCCTGCTGGTGCTGTTGTTCACCTTCCAGTCCGTCGGTATGCCCATCCTGCTCATCGTGGTCATCCAGGGCGCTATCTGGGTCAACTTCTCGTTCCCGTATTTCATGGGGACCAACCTCTACTTCATGGGCTACCTCATCGTCAGCTCCATCCAGATGGGCGCGAACATCGACTACGCGATCGTCATCGCTACCCGTTTCAACGAGCTGAAGGATAAGATGGAGCACAAGCAGGCCATGATAGAGACCATCAACTTCGCGTTCCCGACCATCCTGACTTCCGGCACCATCATGACCGTGTCCGGCCTCCTCATCGGCCGGATGACTTCCGACGCCTGCATCGTGGGCATCGGCCAGTGTCTGGGCCGAGGCACCATCATCTCCATCTTCCTCGTCCTCTTCGTCCTGCCCCAGATCCTGCTCATCGGCACCCGCATCGTGGACCGTACCTCCTTTGCCGTGCCGAAGCTGGTGGCCCGCAGCAGCGGCAATGGCCGTATGCGGGTCAACGGCATCGTGCAGGGCGAGATCCACGGCTCTGTGGCCGGTACGATGAACGCCATCGTGGACGGCGACGTCCAGCTGACCGTCATCTCGGGCAACGTCTCTCAGGAACTGGACGACAACGAAAAACAGGAGGTGCAGAATGAAGACCAGTAACCATCTGCTGCGCCGCCTGACGGCTGCGCTTCTGGCCGCTGTGCTGGCGCTGAGCATCGCACTGCCGGTGTTCGCGTCCGACGACGGCGATACCATTTACATCAACAGCGTCTCGGACCTGCTCTCGCTGGCCAGGAACTGTGCCTACGACCAGTGGTCGGTGGGCAAGACGGTTATTCTACAGAAAGACCTCTCCCTCGAGGGGATGCTGTGGGAGCCCATCCCGTCCTTCAGCGGACAGTTCAAGGGCAATGGCCACACCATCTCGGACCTGACCATTACGGGCCAGTATTCCCCGGCGGGCCTCTTCGGCATCGTGGAGGAACAGGGCTCCATCGAGTCCCTGAGCGTCCGCGGCGTCGTGTCTGTCTCTGACTCTGCCGACACCACCACCGGCGGCATCGTAGGCGTCAACCACGGCACCCTCATCAACTGCCAGTTCACCGGCGTCGTCACCGGCGACAGCGAGGTGGGCGGCATTGTGGGCCGCAACGAGTCCGAAGGCACCATCGACCACAGCACGGCCCGCGCCATCGTCACCGGCAAATCTTCCACCGGCGGCATCGCAGGCTACAACCTTGGCGCCATCACCGGCTGCACCAACGTGGGCAGCATCAACACCGAATATCCGGAAGCCTCTCTCGACACCGACGGCTTCACCGCCAAGATGGTGGACTACATCAACAACAAGATGGCCGCCGCCGATAACGACGCCACCAATTCCGTCACCAACGTCGCCACCGACACCGGCGGCATCGCAGGCCGCTCCTCCGGCATGATCTTGACCAGCGTCAACACCGGCACCATCGGCTACGAGCATGTTGGCTACAACGTGGGCGGCATCGTGGGCCGCACCGACGGCCTCGTATCCGGCTGTGTCAACCAGGGCCGTGTTCTGGGCCGCAAGGACGTGGGCGGCATCGCCGGTCAGGCGGAGCCTTACCGGGAGCTGGACCTCTCCAAGGATACCATCAAGCGTCTCCGTTCGGAGCTGGAGGTTCTGCGCGGCCTTGTCGATGACACCACCGGCGTCGTCGAGAACTCCACCACCAGCATCTCCAACTCCTTCAGCGCCATGACCAGCCAGATGGACACCGCCATTGCAGCGGCCCGTCAGCTGGACGACCAGGCCAGCGACTACGGCGACGAGGTGGCCGACGAGATCGACCGCGCCTCCACTCTGCTGGCTGATACCCTCACCAAACTCGAACCCGTCATGGACACCGGCGAAGATGCCATGACCAAGCTGACCGACGCCACCGGAAACCTCAAGTGGGCCATGCGCGAGATGGCCGCTGAGATGCTGATGGCATCCAGAGCCCTGGCCAAGACCAGCGACGGTCTGGACAAGGTGAGCGACGCGGCCGAGGATGGACGTGACGGGATGTCGGCTATCTCTGAGGGTATCAAACAGCTGTTGGAGTCTGTCGATACCGGCGATGACAGCGCTGCCTCGCAGGCCATCTCCGGCATCCTCTCCGCATACGACTCCCTGTCCTCGGACAAGAAGTCCGACAAGAACCTCAAGACCGGCATTGAGCTGCTGAAGGTGGCCAACTCCGTGGCCAGCGTCTTCACGCTGGGCAGCGGCATGGCCCCGGCAATGAAGGCCGTTACCGCAGGCATGGGCCTGCTGCGCACGGCGTCCCTCCTGTCCAACGACAGTGACATTGCCCGTGCTACTTCCCAAATCGCAAGTGCCATCGGCACCATCTCTACCATTGCCACCCAGATGGGCGGCATCGTGGGCAGCGCTGCCAAGTCCGTCTCGGCCTCCGACCACCCCGAGCTGGCTGCGGCTCTGACCAAAGCCTCTGACGCGCTGGACGGCATGGGCAGCATCACCGACGACATCATGGACAACATCAAGGACTGGGTCGGCAATAACGGCGGCGGCAGCATCAAGGATGGTCTCGATCAGCTGAGAGATGCTTCCGACAAGCTGAGCGACGCCATGGATGACCTGAGCGACTCCCTCGACCTGCTCAAGACCGACGCCGCCCTCACCAGTGCAACGCTGGCGCATACCTCCGTGGCCATGGGCCAGATGCAGGACGGCCTCGGCGGCCTGACCGATATGATGGGCCAGACCCGCGACATCCTCCACTGGCTCAACCAGCAGGACCCCATCAAGGTGCCTCGTCCCTCGGCAGAGCTGACCAACACCAAGGACTCCCTCTTTGATGCTGTCAGCGCCCTGACCGACAAGATGGACGACATCAACAGCACCATGCGCACCGCCAGCAACCAGCTGACCGACAAGATGCGCGCCGTGACCGCACAGGTCAGCGTCGTGTCCAACCTGATGCTGGATGCTGTGGAAGAGATCAGCGACCCGGGCAGCAAGACCATCTACGAGGATGAGTCGGAAGATCTCATCGCCTCCCAGTCCGACGGCAAGATCGAGAACAGCATCAACCGCGGCAGCATCGACGCCGACATGAACGTGGGCGGCATCGCCGGTACCATGGGCGTCGAGAACCTGCTGGACCCCGAGGAGGACAACAAGGACGAGGGTACCTCGCTGCTGCGCACCTCCTATACCGTCAGCGCCGTCCTCATCGGCAACATCAACGAGGGCAGCATCACCGCCAAGAAGGACATGGTCGGCGGCATCGTCGGTCAGGAGGAACTGGGCCTTGTGACGGCCTGCGAGTCCTACGGCGACGTCACCGGCGTCAATCAGGTGGGCGGCATTGCCGGTGCGGCCAGCGCCAAGCTCCGCAGCAACTGGGCAAAATGCGCCCTCAGCGGTGAAAAGTACATCGGCGGCATCGTCGGTCAGGGGACCGACAGCGACCTCACCGACGGCAGCCTCATCGCCATCAACAACCGCGCCATCGTCTCTGTGCTGGAAGGCCAGCAGTACGTGGGTGCTGTCTCCGGCGGACAGGACGGCGACTTCTGTGGCAACCTCTTCGTCTCCGACGATCTGCAGGGCATCGACCGCCTGAGCCGCGTCGGTCAGGCAGAGCCGGTCACTTATGAGACCCTGCTGGCTCAGGAGAATGTGCCGGACTCCTTCCGTAAGCTGACCCTGACCTTCAAGGCCGACGGCCACATCATCAAGAAGATCAGCTTTGACTACGGTGCGTCTTTCACTCTGGCCGACTACCCCGAGATCCCCCAGAAGAATGGATACTACGCCGAGTGGAGCGCACCCGTCCTCGACCAGCTCCACACCGACACCGTGGTCAATGTGGAGTACACGCCCTACATCCCGTCTCTGAGCAGCAGCGTCACCCGTGAGAACGGACGCCCCGTCTTCTTCGTGGACGGCTTCTTCGGCGGTTCCAACGCCGTGCAGGTCACCCAGCAGGACATCACAGCCGATGTCCACGGTGTGACAGAGCAGTGGCTGCTGGAGTTCACCGATGACGGCAATGAGACCCACCAGATCCGTTATCTGACCCCCGGCAAGGCCAAGGGCAAGGTCTACGTCAAGCAGGCCGACGGCAGCTGGCATAGGGTGGAGACGGGCAGCTTCGGCAGCTACACCACCTTCACCACCACCGGCACCGAGGTCGAAGTGGCTTTCGTCCCCGCAAAGCTCCCCGTCTGGGCCTTCTGCGC
>UMHL01025647.1_pt1 | contig 15718 bp, 9 predicted proteins | sample 1965551 | NCBI WGS metagenome assembly UMHL01 (sample SAMEA4836100, study PRJEB28245) | human gut metagenome | biome: gut microbiome; material: fecal sample | place: Denmark | collected 2008 | reverse complement strand
GGAAGCCGATCAGACCACGGGACGGCACGGTGAACTGCAGACGGACCCAGCCGGAGCCGTGGTTGGTCATGCCATCCATACGGCCCTTACGGTCGGCCATGAGCTGGGTGACGGTACCCATGTACTCTTCCGGCACGTCGATGGTGGTGTTTTCCATCGGCTCGTTGATCACGCCGTCGATCTTCTTGGTGACCACCTGCGGACGGCCGACGGTCAGCTCGTAGCCTTCGCGGCGCATCTGCTCGGCAAGCACGGCCAGCGCCAGCTCGCCACGGCCCTGGACTTCCCAAGCGTCGGGACGGTCGGTGGGCAGCACCTTGATGGACACGTTACCGATGAGCTCGCGGTCCAGACGGTCCTTGATCATGCGGGCGGTGAGCTTGTGGTCCTTGCCCTCGGTGCCGGCCAGCGGGGAGTCGTTGGTGCCGAAGGTCATGGAGATGGCCGGATCGTCCACATGGATGAGCGGCAGCGGCTTCGGGTCGTTGGGGTCGACGATGGTCTCGCCGATCATGATGTCGTTAACGCCGGCAACGGCCACGATGTCGCCGGGGCCTGCGGATTCGACCGGGATACGCTCGAGGCCCTGGGTGCGCAGCAGTTCGGAGACGCGGAAGTTCTCGAGGGAGCCGTCCACACGGGACAGGCCGTAGGTCTTGCCCTTCTCAAGGGTGCCGTTGTAGATACGGACCAGACCGAGTCGGCCGAGGAAGTCGGAGGAGTCGATGTTGGCCACGTGAGCCTGCAGCGGGGCGCCCTCCTCGTATTCGGGGGCCGGGATGGTGGAGATGATGGTTTCGAACAGCGGCTCGAGGTTGTCGTTGTCCGGCAGGCCACCGTCGGCGGGCTGGTTCACGGAGGCGTAGCCGGCCTTGGCGGCGCAGTAGATGACCGGCATTTCAAGCAGCTGGTCAAGGTCCAGGTCGATGCCCTCGTGCTGCACGTCGTCGGCCAGGCCGAGCAGCAGGTCGGAGGTTTCGCCGACGACCTCTTCGATACGGGCGTCGGGGCGGTCGACCTTGTTCACGCACAGGATGACCGGCAGCTTGGCTTCGAGGGCCTTGCGCAGCACGAAGCGGGTCTGCGGCAGCGGGCCTTCGGAGGCGTCCACGAGCAGCACGACGCCGTCAACCATGGAGATGCCGCGCTCGACCTCGCCGCCGAAATCGGCGTGGCCGGGGGTGTCGATGATGTTGAGGGTGATGCCCTCCGGGTGGCCGTACTTGGCGGCCAGCGGACCGGTGTATTCCACGGCCGTGTTCTTGGCGAGGATGGTGATGCCCTTCTCGCGTTCCAGATCGTTGGAATCCATTACACGATCCGGCACTTCCTCACGCTCGGAAAACACGTGCGACTGCTGAAGCATGGCATTGACCAGGGTGGTCTTGCCGTGATCGACGTGAGCCACAATCGCCACATTACGGATATCTCCACGAACCGCCATCGAAACCTCTCTTAATACTGATTCTTTTGCGTAATCGTTCGGTACTTGCGTTCTCGAGTACTTAAGTACTTACTCTGAGGTGTTTATTCATACCTACACACAAACCGTCACGATGGTACTCGCACACCTTGACTATGTCGGAACATAGAAAAGCACCTCACAACGGCAGAACTCCCGCGTCTCGACGAACCCCTCGCGGGATTTCTGCCGTTTTTACGGCCTTCAAACGGCAGAACCCCCGCGTCCCTTTCGCCGGGACGCGGGGGTTCTGCCGGTAATCAGGCAAATATCTGTTCTCCCGTCATCGACTTCCGTCAGTCTTCGAGATCGAGGCCTTTGCGTTCGGGCAGGCAGAGGGCGGCGACGCAGGCGATGATGAAGGCGGCGGCGAAGATGATGAAGGCCACGGCCTTGTTGCCGCCGGACAGGGTCAGGAACCACGGCATGAGGAGCGGCGCGATGATGGCGGCGATGCGGCCCACCGCTGCGGCGGCACCGGCGGCCGCGCCACGCAGGCGGGTCGGGTAGATTTCCGGGGTCACGGCGTACAGCACGCCCCACGCACCGAGGTTGGAGGCGGACAGCAGCATGCCGAACACGAGCACGAGGGCCACAGATCCGGCCTGCGAGAACGCGAAGGCGGCCACGGCGGAGACGGCCAGGAAGATGCTCAGCGTCTTGCGGCGGCCCCAGACCTCCACCAGCCAGGCGGCTAGGAAGTAACCGGGCAGCTGGGCGATGGAGATGGCGAGCGTGTAGCCGAATGACTTGGTCAGGGAGCCGAACTGGTCGGCGAGCAGCGACGGCATCCATGTGAACGCGCCGTAGTAGGAGAAGTTCACGAAGAACCACGTGGCCCAGATGGCGATGGTGCGGGCCAGGTACTTGGAGCCGAACAGTTCGCGCGTCTTGATCTTCGGCAGCGGCTTGCCCTTGGGAGAGGTTACCGGGGCTACTCCCCCGGCTTCCTCGAAGTAGCGCACGGCCTTTTCGGCTTCGTCTTCGCGACCCTTGGCTTCGAGGAATCGCACGGATTCTGGGATGTGCACGCGGGTGACGATTGCGTAGAGCAGTGGCAGCGCGCCGATGGCCAGCGCCCAGCGCCAGCCCCAGTCGCCGGTGTTCGGGATCACGAAGTAGCCGATCATGGCGGCGACGATCCAGCCGACGGCCCAGAACGATTCCAGCAGCACAGTCATGCGGCCGCGCTGTTTGGTCGGCGAAAACTCGGAGACCAGCGTGGAGGCGACCGGCAGTTCCGCGCCCAAGCCCAGTCCGATGATCAGTCGGGCGCCGAGCAGCATGCCGAGTGACCAAGATAGGGCCATGGCACCGTTGGCGATGCCGAAGATAATCAGTGTGGCGGTGAACACGGTTTTGCGGCCCACGCGGTCGGCGATGAAGCCGCCCACTGCCGCGCCGATGGCCATGCCGACGAAGCCGATGGACAGCACCCATGACTTTTCGGTCGGGGTGAGGTTGAAGTGCGGGTCGGCGGCGATGGCGGCGACTACGAAGGAGACGAGGCCGACGTCCATGGCGTCGAATGCCCAGCCGATGCCGGAGGCGACGAGGAGTTTGCGGTGCGCCTTGTTGAAGGGCAGCCGGTCGAGGCGCTCGTTGCGGGTGAGCTGCGCGGGTTGCGCTGAAGTGGTGGTGCTCACGTCGTTTCCTTTCTGGTAAGTGGCGTCAGATTTAATGGCGGGTCAGGTCGGTGTAGGACTCTTCGATGGCCAAGCTGATGCGTTCGACTTGTTCGCGGGTCAGCGGCTTGCGGAAGGTCATGCGTAATGCCGATTTGGCGATGGACGGTTCGAGGCCCATCGCCAGCAACGTGGCAGGAATCTCGTGGCGCCCGATGGCGCAGGCCGAGCCGGATGAGGCAGCGATGCCGCGCGCGTCCAGGTCGACGAGCAGCGCTTCCCCGGTGACGCCGGGGAAGATGAAGGAGGCGTGACCGGGCAGACGGCGTTCGGGGTCGCCGGTCAGGTCGGCGCGAGGCGCGACCCGGCGAACCGCGTCGATGAGCATGTCTCGGGACGCGACCAACTCACGGTACTGCGCCTGCATGCGCGCATTCGATTCGTTGAGTCCGATGGCGAGCGCCACGGCACCGGCCACGTTCTGCGTGCCAGAGCGCAGGCCGCGTTCCTGCCCGCCTCCGGACAGCACCGGTTCGATGGGTGTGCGGCCGCGTACCAGCAGCGCTCCCAGACCTTTGGGGGTGCCGAATTTGTGTCCGGATACGGACAGGGCGTCCACATCCCAGTCACGAAAACGAATCGGAATCTGCCCGGCGGCCTGTACGGCGTCTACATGGATGGGCACGCCGTGCGCGTGGGCGATGCGGACCAGTTCCTCCACGGGTTCCACGGTGCCGACCTCGTTGTTGGCCAGCATGGTGGAGACCATCGTGGTACGTTCACTGGCCTCGCCGTCGAGCTCGCGTTCAAGTGCGTCGAGATCGAGATGTGCTTGCGCATCCACGGGAATGCGCACGACTTCGAAACCGAACCATTCGTGCAGCCATGCCGCCGATTGGGCCACGGCCGGGTGCTCGATAGCGGAAATGATAATGCGCGGGCGACAATTTGCCGGCTGTTTGCCATCGGCTTCGGCGAATCCGCAGACCGGCCGCAAGCCCAGTTTGCGCATGCGCGCCATGGCGATGCCTTTGATGGCCAGATTGTCCGATTCGGTGCCGCCTGAGGTGAAGATCACGTCATCCGGCCGGGCGCCCAATGCCGCGGCAAATGATGCGCGAGCCGCGTCCAGCGCGCGGGCCGCGGTTTTGCCGGGCTGGTGCACGCTGGCCGGATTGGCGTAGGCCTCAGTCAGGAACGGGGTCATGGCCTCGATGACGGCCGGGCTCACTGATTCGGTGGCGGCGGCGTCCAGGTACAGTTCGCCGGGTTCACCGGATGCGTTGGGGGTATCGGCCATGACTAGTTCCAATCCAATCCGAGGTCGATGCTGCGCACAGAGTGGGTGAGCGCGCCCACGGAGATCACGTCCACGCCGGTGACGGCCACGGCTGGCACTCGCTCCAGGCTCATGTTGCCGCTGGCTTCCACGATGGCCTTACCGTCGATGAGCTCCACGCCGCGACGGGTGTCGTCGAGCGAGAAATTGTCCAGCATGATGGTGTCCGCTCCGCCGGCGAGCACGGCGGGAATCTGGTCAAGGCGGTCGACTTCCACTTCGATATGCGTGGTGTGGCCCACCTGTTCGCGCACGTGGCGGATCGCGCCGGCCAGGTCGATGCCGCGCGCGGCGAGCGCCGCCAGATGGTTGTCCTTCATCATGACCGCGTCGGACAGTCCGTAACGATGGTTGTGGCCGCCGCCGCAGACCACGGCGTATTTCTCGAACGGGCGCAGGCCGGGCGTGGTTTTGCGCGTATCGACGATGCGGGTGCGCTCGTAGCGGCGCGGCCGGGTGACGGGTCCGTCATAATCATCGCCGTAGATGGCGTTCACCGCGTCCACGAAGGCGGCGGTCATGGTGGCGATGCCGCTCATGCGCTGAGTGAAGTTGAGGGCGATGCGCTCGGCGGTGAGCAGGTCGCGTACCGGGCCTTTCACGGTGGCGAGTATCTGGCCGCGCTGGAATCGCTCGCCGTCCTTGATGGCGGCGGTGACGGTGACGGCCGGGTTCTGTGCGGCGAAGGCTGCGGCGAACACGTCGATGCCGCTCATCACGCCGTTTTCGCGCGCGGTGAGGTGGGCCGAGCCGGTTTCGTCCGCGGGGATGGTGGTCTCGCAGGTGATGTCGCCGTAGGGCGCGTCTTCGGCGAGCGCCGCTTCGACGGCGACGCGGATGATGTGTGATGTGAGCATGGGTCAGTCCTTGATGTAGGCGACGGAGTGGGCCCAGTTGTCGACTGGCTCGCTGTGGTCGGTGCGGGCGTGGGCGCCTCTCGACTCGGTGCGGGCGAGCGCGGCGGTGGCGGCCACATAGCCTACGGTGAGCATGTTGCGGTTCTCCAAAGCCTCAACGCTGCTTGCAGCACCATCGGCGTTTACATCAGCCTGGGCGTTTGCGGCGGCGAGGCCTTGGCCGAGTTCGGCGATGGCGGTTTTCAGTCCGGCCTCGTCGCGCAGCACGCCGACGCCATGCCACATGGTGTTCTGGATGCGGGTACGATTCCACACCTTGTCGGCGGCGGTATCGTCAGCAGCAGCCGTAGCGGCAGGGGCGGCCAGCGCGATCGGCGCATGGTCGAACACGGCACCGGTGGCGGAGTTCAGGAACGGTTCGGGTGCCCAGACCGCGTCGTCACCGTCCGCGACGGCGGCCAGACCGGCGCGGCGTCCGTAGACGAGCCCCTCGAGCAGCGAGTTGGAGGCAAGACGGTTGGAGCCCATGACACCGGTACGAGCGCATTCGCCGGCCGCATACAGGCCGGGAATGGAGGTCCGGGCGTTCAGATCGGTGCGAATGCCTCCCATGTAGTAGTGCGCGGCGGGCGCCACCGGAATCGGCTCCTTGCTCCAGTCGAAGCCAAGCGAACGCGTATAGGCGTCGATGGTCGGGAATCGGTGGGCCAAGAAGCTGGCCAGGTCGGGGTTCTCGCGGGCCATCGGCGAGACGTCGAGCATCACGGGCTTGCCGCCTTGCGCCTGCATCACGCGGAAGTTCTCGCGGGCCACGACGTCACGCGGCGCGAGTTCGGCGCGCGGATCGATGTCCTTCATATACCTGTGGCCATGCTCATCCAGCAGCACCGCACCTTCGCCGCGCACGGCTTCGGAGACGAGGAAGTGCTCGCCCACGGCCATGGCGGTGGGATGGAACTGGTAGAACTCCAGATCGGCGACCTGGGCACCGGCACGCCATGCGACGGCGAGGCCGTCCGCGGTGGCGACCGGCGGATTGGTGGTGTACGGGTACATACGGCCTGCTCCACCGGCGGCCAAGATCACCCGGTCGGCGGCCAGATCCTTGTCCTGCCCGTCGATCAGCAGGTGGACGCCGGCGATGTGGCCGCCCCGCACGATGAGATCTTTGAGGAAGGCGTTCTCGATGATGTGGATGCGCGGGTTCTTGCGCACCATGGCGGAGACGTCCAGTTCAAACACTTTGCCGGTGGCGTCTCCCCCGGCATGCACCACGCGGGCGCGCGAATGAGCCGCTTCCAGGCCGCGCAGCATGTGTCCATGCGCGTCGCGGTCGAAGTGGACGCCGGCCGCGGCGAACTCGCGGACGCGCTCCGCACCCTCACGGGTGAGGATGTCCACGGCCTTCGGGTCGCACAGGCCGTGGCCCGCGGCCATGGTGTCGGCGGCATGCAGCTTCGGGTCGTCGTCGGAGAAGATGGCTGCAGCGATGCCGCCCTGCGCATGATAGGTGTTTGATTCCACCAGTTCGGCCTTGGTTACCAAGGTCACGTCGTGTCCGGTGCCGGCCACGGCCAGTGCCGCGGACAGTCCGGCGACGCCGGCGCCCACGACGACGATTTCAATGTTGCTCATTGTGTTGCTTTCCTCTGTTTTTGCGTCATCTGCTCCCTTCAGTCCGCTACGCGGACAGCTCCCCTCATGTACGAGGAGCGCCAGGGACGAATCACGGGTGAACGCGCAGCATGCGCTCCAGTGCCACCTTGGCTTCGCGGGCGGTGTCTTCGTCCACGGTGATGCGATTGACCACGTTGCCGGCTTCGAGGTTCTCCAAAGCCCAAGCCAGGTAGGCCGGGTGGATGCGGTACATCGTGGAGCAGGGGCAGACCACGGGGTCCAAGCAGAACACGGTCTTGTCCGGGTACTGCGCGGCCAGACGGTTCACCAGGTTGATTTCGGTGCCCACAGCAATGGCGGATCCGGCGGGCGCGTTGGCGATCTCCTTGACGATGTACGCGGTGGAGCCAGTACCGTCGGCGGCATCGACCACCTGCATCGAGCACTCGGGGTGCACGATCACCTTGACGCCCGGGTATGCCTTGCGGGCACGTTCGACCTGTTCGACGGTGAAACGCTGGTGCACGGAGCAGAAACCCTTCCACAGAATCATCTTGGCGCGGGCGTAATCGGCCGGATCGGCGGCGCCGCCCTGTGCCTTGAACGGATCCCACAGCGGCATCTCGCTCAGCGGAATGCCCATCGCGCGGGCGGTATTGCGGCCCAGATGCTGGTCCGGGAAGAACAGCACGCGCTTGCCGCGGGCGAACGCCCATTCCAGCACGGCGTGCGCATTGGAAGAGGTGCATACGATGCCGCCGTTGCGTCCGCAGAACGCCTTCAGCGCGGCGGATGAGTTCATGTAGGTGACCGGAATGATCTGCTGCAAGCCATCGGAGTCCGGCTGGGTGCCGCAGATCTCGCCGAGCTGGTCCCAGCATTCCTGGACCTGGTCGATGTTGGCCATATCGGCCATCGAGCAGCCGGCGGACAGGTTGGGCAGGGTCACGCTCTGTTCGGGCGTGGAGAGGATGTCGGCGGTTTCGGCCATGAAGTGCACGCCGCAGAACACGATGTGGTCGGCGTCCGGGCGTTCGGTGGCGTTCTTGGCCAGCTGGAAGGAGTCGCCCACGAAATCGGCGTGCTTGATGATCTCGTCACGCTGGTAGAAGTGGCCCAGAATCAACAGTTTGGAGCCGAGACGCTGCTTGGCGTCGGAGATGCGCTGCTGCAGTTCCTCGTCGGAGGCCTTGCGGTATTCGTCCGGCAACACCTGCTGGCGCGGCGCGTTGGCGGGCAGACGGTCGAGCATCGAGGCACCGGGACCGTAGCTGGGTGTGGTGGTGTCGAAGTGCCATGGGTCCTGGGTCAGTCCTGCATCGCAGGTGCTTTGCGCGCCCAGCTTGGCGATGATCTCGTCAACGGACGGCGCAGTGAATAGTGCGGTCATAGTGGTTCCTTTCCTATATACGTCTGTGATACCGGCCCGAAGCGGGTCGGCGGGAAAAATCAGATGCGCACGGATGGGATCAGCGCGTCGAGAGCGTCTTCACGCTCGCCTTGTCTGGACAGTTCCACGATGTCGTCACCATCGGATTCGTGGGGCGTACCGTTCTCGACAGGTCGTTTGGGGATGTAGCGGTAGACGGTGGCCGGTCGTTGGCGGCCTTCGCGCATCTTCTCCCCGGTGTCTTCAAGGTCGCCCGAGGCAAGCATTTTGCGGCGGAAGTTCGCCAAGTCGAGGGGTTCGCCGCCAATCGCCTCATAGACGCCGTGCAGTTGGCGCAGGGTGAACGTGGGGCCGAGCAGTCGGGTGGCCACGTCGGAGTATTCGATTTTGGAGCGCAGGCGGAGCAGCGCGTAGTCGATGATCTGGCGATGGTCGAACGCCAGCTCGGGCAGTTCGTCTTCGGGGAACCATCGTACGTTGTCACCGTCCTCGAAGCCCGCGGCCTCGGTCTGGCCGACGAGCGCCCAGTACACGACGGATACCATGGGCAATCCGCCATGGGACCGGGTCGGGCCTCCAAAGGTGTACAGCTGTTCGAGGTATCGCGGGTGCAGGTCTGTGGTCGATTCGAGGGCCGCGTAGGCAGACTGTTCCAACGACCGGTCGGAGCGCAGGTCACCGCCGGGCAACGCCCAGCAGCCCAGGAACGGCTGACGGACGCGCTTGACCAGGGGCAACCAGAGACGGGAATGGGCCGAGTTCGCGGCGTTGCCGGAATCGGCGGCACTGTTGCCGGTATCGTCTTCCGGGCCGAGTGCCAGAATCACCACTGACACGCCGACCTGTGGCGGTGCGCTGCGGCGCTCGGACACATTGCCGAATCCCATGCCATGCCTCTTTCCATACCGGTTGTTCTCCCTGCATTGAGAGCATAGCACTACTTATAGTCACAATGACCATAAATCACATATCGGATGGTCTAGCGCACGAATATTGGTCAGGCAGCGGGCCCCAATCGCTACGAAATCACGTCCGTATCTTCCGATTTCGACTGTGTCATTTCGGCGACGGACGGGAGGAATGGCGCTAGGGAGGGTAGTTCGTCGAGACTCTTCAGACCCATTTGGTCGAGGAAGAATTCGGAGGTGACCAAGAGGGCCGCGCGGGATTCGGGGTCCACGCCGTCTTCCTTGATAAGGCCGCGTACCGTGAGCGAGCGAATCACTCCATCGGAGTTGACACCGCGGATCGCGGCCACTTGGGCTCGGGTGACGGGTTGGCGATAGGCCACGATGGCAAGCGCCTCCAGTGCGGCCTGACTGAGTCTCGCAGTCTGGCCGTCGGTGACGAATGATGAGACGACCGGCTCGAACGCGGCGCGACTGGCGAACTGCCAGCCACGAGCGGTGCGGCGCAGTTCGAAGCCGCGCGGGCGGATGTCACGGGATTCATCGCCCTCATAGTCATCGTGCAGGGCTCGCAATGCCTCTTCGACTGTGTTGCGATCCAATGCCAAAATACGGGCCAGCTCGGTGGCGGTCTGCGGCTGGTCGGCGACCATCAGAATCGCTTCCAGACAGGCGGGCAGCCCGCCGGGAAAATCGTCTACCGCGAAATCCACGTATTCGGGGTGCGTCTCCTCCACTCCCCTCACCGCGGCCTTTGCGGATTCAGCCGTCGATTCGGCATCCGCCATGTGTTCGGTTGTATTCGTTGCGTCAATCTGTTCAGTCACCAATCGCCGTCCTTACGCAAAATCACCTTCGGAAATGTTCACGTCGCTCATCGTTTCGGCTACGCCGGGTACCCACCTCAGGTGCAGTTCGGCAAACGGACCATCTTGCTGATACTGCAGCACACCTTGTTTGAAGAACACGAGCACGGCCATGAACCGAGCCACCACCTCAATACGAGAAGTGCAGTCCCGGGTCAATTCGCTGAACGATATCGACTGGTCGCCCTTGGATTCCAATGCCGCGATCAGCCGGTCGCGCACCACCAGCGATTGGGCCCGCAGATCGACCAACGGCACGTGCAGCTGATGGATCGACACTTCGGAGGCGGGCGCGTTGGCGATGACCTGGGCGGTCAGTCGGGCGAGTTCGAGCGGAGTCAGCGTCCATACCAGCTCAGGCAGCATGGCGGCAACGCCCTCGTCCATGGCCGCCGGGTGCGGGAATCGGCCGGAGTTGGCGGCGATACGCGCCCGGAAGTCACCTGCGGCCTGCTTGTAGGCGCGGTATTGGAGGAGTCGGGCGAACAGCAAATCGCGTTCGCGCAGCACTTCGAGGCTCTGCTCGTCGTGCTGGCTGTCTTCGCCGCCGGGCAGAATCGCCACGCTTTTGGCCTCGACCAGAATAGAGGCGATATCGAGAAAGGCGCTGGCCTCATCCATGTTTTTTGTGAAATCGAGCCCGCGCACGTATGTCAGGAATTCCTCGGTGATCGAGGAGAGGGAAACTTCGGTCAGCTCGAGTCTGTTGTTGGCGATCATGCCGAGCAAGGCATCAAACGGACCGGAATAGACTTCGAGGTTGACCCGGAAGCCGGAAGTGGCGGATTCCTCCGTGCTGATTTCGGCTTCCGCGGAGCTCCCCTCAGCCTCGCTACGCGAGCCAGCTTCCCTCAGAGAGGGGAGCCGAGAAAGGGAAGTCTCATTCATCGTTTATCGAAATAATCGTTACGCCACGATGCCGCGAGCAATGAGCTCACGTGCCACCTCACGGTATTCCTTTGATGTCTTGTGCTCAGGGGCATAGACCACCACGGGCGCGGCGGCAACCGTGGAATCGGGCAGTTTGATGGAGCGGGAGATGAACGTGTGGAACACCTTTTCGCTGAACGCCTCGTAAACGCGCTGGCAGACCTCTTCGCAGTGCAGTGTCTTGGTGTACATGGTGATGAGCACGCCATCCACTTCCAATGCGGGATTGATGCGGGACTGCACTTTTTCGATGGACTGCATAAGCAGGGCCACACCGCGCAAGGCGAAGAATTCGGCGGCCACGGGAATGATCACGCCATCAGCTGCGGCAAGCGCGTTCACGGTGAGCAGGCCGAGCGATGGCTGGCAGTCGACGATGATGAGATCGTATTCCGACTTGAGCTTGCGCAGCACGCTGTTCAGGATCTGCTCTCGGCCCACTTCGGTGACCAGCTGGACCTCGGCGGCGGACAAATCGATGTTCGCCGGAATCACATCGATGTTCTCGAATGCGGTGTGCTGCACCACATCATGTGGGTCCACGGAAATATCGAACAGCGCGGTGTAAATCGTGTTCTCCACGGTATTCGCGTTGACGCCCAGTCCCACAGTGGCGGCACCCTGCGGATCGAAATCGACGATAAGCACGCGGCGGCCATACTGGGCCAACGCACCGGCAATATTGATGGAGCTGGTGGTCTTACCTACGCCACCCTTCTGGTTGCACATGGCAATGACACGCGCCGGACCGTGCTGTTGCAGCGGTTCGGGTGCGGGGAAGGTTTCGTATTCACGTCCAAGCAAATCGGTAGGCATACTGTCTACCTTATCAACATCCGGGTTCGCTGGGGGTGCAACGACATACGTTCCTGTCATAGGCAGCGTTCCTTGACGGAATGCGCTGTCTTTATCGCGGGTATCTCGCCAGTCGTCCATCGTTGCCCTCGCCCCCTTTGTCGGGAATACCTGCTCGCCCATCCTAATGTACTCGCCGGGCTCGCCTCGGAACACCGTTTTGCCGCTGGTATTCCAGTGTTCCGAGGTTTATGGATCTCGTCTCGTACTATGTCGATGCGCTTACTCGGTGCGCAGTGCGGTGGCCGGGTCTTGCTTGGCTGCCTTACGCGAGGGAATCAGGCCGCCGATCAGCGTGAGCACCACGCTTAGGATCACCAGCACCACGCCACCGGTCACCGGCAGGGCGGCATTGACGTCCGCATTGCCGATGAAGTGGTGTAGCACGGCGTTGATCGGAATATTGAGCAGCACGGTCAAGCCCACGCCCAACAGGCCGGAGCATAGGCCGATGATGCCGGTCTCCGCATTGAACACCTGGGATACGTTGTGCTTCGAGGCACCCATTGCGCGTAGGATGCCGATTTCCTTGGTGCGCTCCAGCACCGAAATGTAGGTGATGATGCCGATCATGATCGAGGAGACGATCAGCGAGACGGACACGAACGCGATAAGCACGTAGGAAATCACGTTGACGATGGTGGTCACCGAACTCATCATGAGCCCAACGTAATCCGTGTAGGTGATCTTGTCTTTCTTCGAGACGGTGTTGTTGTAGTCGGTGATCGCGTCGGCGATGTGGTCCTTGTCTTCGAAGCTGTCGGCGTAGATGTTGATCGAGCTGGGCGCGTCACGACTCACCACACCGAATGCGGCGAGGTTGTCGTCGTAGGTGCCGGTCGACACGTACTGGTCGTAGATCGCGACAAGCACGTCGTTCGAAGCCGTGGCGATATACGCGTCGAAACTGTCGGCGAGCTGCTGTTCGCTCATCGCGGCCATGGCGGCGGCCTGATCGCCGGCACCCGCCGCGCCAGCGACACCTGCAGCACCAGCACCAGCGGCGTCCGATGCGCCCGTGCCGGACTGCTGCCCGGCGCTCATCATCGACTTGGCCATGTTCGCCTTCTGCGTCACGCCCAGCGAAGCCACGTAGGTGCGCGCGTCGGCCACCTTGGTGGCATCGTCCGAGGGCGAGAACGTCATGCCGTTGAGCACGTTCGTGTTCGGGTTGGCCTTCTGATCGGTAACGATGGCGCTGGAGGCCGCACGGTCGATCAAATCATTGGTCAGAGCGCGCGCGTACCCCACACCAGCGGCCAACGGCGTGGCCGAAGCATCCTTCTTCGCCTTGACGACGCCCACCACCTTGAGTTTGGTGGCCGTTTCGAGGCACTGTTCGATTTCGTCCTTGTCGTTGCCGATGAAACGGTAGTGGCCGTCATCGCCCTTGACGTACTGGTCGGATGCCGGAATCATGTACAGCGTCTGATCGAGGGCCTTAGCATAGTCGATCTTGTCTTGTGGAGTGCTGACCTTGTCGCCGGCGTTGAGCTTGGACATCATCTCGTGGTAATCGGAGGCGGGCAGCAGGCCGAGCTCGTACAGCGTGGTCAGCGGCACGCTGTTGTTGTCGTCAAGCACCAGCACCACTTCATCCTTGGACTTCGGCCATGAACCGTTGACCACCTGGTAGTTGTCGGTGATAACCTTGCCTACGAGCTTGCTGTCGTCCGCTCCCGGCATGATCTCGTTGAACGAGTCGGGCGCGGCGTTCTCATCGGTTTTGCCGGTCAGCATCGACATCTGCTGCGAGGTGATCGACGAGGTGCCGGACATGCCGGACGAGCTTGTGGACGCCATCTGCGAGGCCATCGAGGCAGAGTCGCTGGATCCGATCGTCACGCCGTCCGCATTGACCAGCGTGCCGTCGGGGTCGTGGTCGAACACGGAGAATTTCACGTCATATGTGTACTGGATGCCGGTGGAACCCACATACTGGTGAATCTCGCTCTTGGAATTATCCAGGTATTTCTTGAAGCGGGTCAGGTTGTTTTCGGTAATCGAACTGGTCAGGCTGGACGCCTGCTTGACGCTGCGGTCGTCCGGGTAGATGCCGTCGGTTTTGTGCGTCTTGCCGCCGTATCCGTCATCGCCGCCCATCTGTCCGCCCATCATGCTGCTCAGGTCGAAGGTCTGGGAGTCGACGGTGATCGGGTAGGCGGTCATCGTGTCACGCTGGATGTCACTGATGTATGTGTTCACGCCAGTCGACACCGATAGAATCAGCGCGATGCCGATGATGCCGATCGAGCCGGCGAACGAGGTCAGCAGGGTGCGCGCCTTCTTGGTTTTCAGATTGTTGAAGCTCAACGCCAGCGACGTGGCGAACGACATCGACGCGCGGCCCATCGTCTTGTACACGGCCGGCTGTTCGGCCGTCTCGTCCACGACGAACGGGTCGGAGTCGGAGCGGATCACGCCGTCGCGCAGGTTGACGATGCGCGTGGCATATTGTTCCGCAAGTTCGGGGTTGTGGGTGACCATGACCACGAGGCGGTCCTTGGCCACGTCCTTGAGCAGGTTCATGATCTGCACGGACGTGTCCGAATCGAGCGCGCCGGTCGGCTCGTCGGCCAGAACGATGTCCGGGTCGTTGACCAGTGCGCGGGCGATCGCCACGCGCTGCATCTGGCCGCCGGACAGCTGGTTTGGCTTCTTGTTGATGTGTTCGCCGAGTCCGACCTTCTCCAGCGCCTTGCGCGCACGTTCGCGACGGTCGGCCTTGCCGATGCCGGAAATCGTCAGCGCGAGTTCGACATTCGACAGAATCGTCTGGTGAGGGATCAGATTGTAGCTCTGGAACACGAAGCCGATGGTGTGGTTGCGGTACGAATCCCAATCGCGATCCTTGTATTGGCGCGTCGAGATGCCGTTGATCACCAAATCGCCGTCGTCATACCGGTCGAGGCCGCCGATGATGTTGAGCAAGGTGGTCTTGCCGGAACCCGAGGGGCCCAGAATCGCGACGAATTCGCTGTCGCGTAGGTTCAGGCTGACTTTGTCAAGCGCCTGCTGAACGAAATCACCGGTTTTATAGCGCTTCGAGATCGATTTGATCTGCAGCATGAATACCTCTTTCTGGCTGACGGTTCGCTGTTATGTACTGTATTGTCACGCCTTGAATTTCCGGCCGACTTTGGTGCTCCCCCGCCGCGATTCCGCTATGGGCGGACGCGTCGCAGAATGGTGTGTCTCACCGCGCTCTGGGGTGTGAGGTCAGATACGTTTCGATCAGGGTTTCAGGGCTTACGTGCGTGTAGATCTGCGTGGTGGTCACGCTGGCGTGCCCAAGCAGTTCCTGCACGGTGCGCACGTCCGCGCCGCCTTGGATCAGGTGCGTGGCAAAGGAATGGCGCAAGGTGTGCGGATGGAGTGGTTTGGTGATGCCGGCCCGCTCCCCGGTTACTTTGACGATTTCCCATACCGATTGCCGCGAGATGCGCTTGCCGCGTTTGTTGAGAAACAGTGCGCGCCTCTCGGGAATCTTGGCGCTGGAGCGCTGTTCCAACTCGCCACGCCCCGCATTGAGGTATGCGGTGATGGCCCGGCATGCGTAACTGCCCAATGGCACAAGCCGCTGCTTGGAGCCCTTGCCCATGAGTCGCGCGATGTGCTCGTCCAGGTCGATGTCGTCCAGATTCGCACCGGTGGCTTCCGAGACGCGGCAGCCGGTGGCGTACATGAATTCGAGCAGGGCCTTGTCCCGTAATACCACCGGATCGGTTGAGCCGCCGACTGCCGCCGCGTCGAGCAGACGGGTTACCTCGTCCACGGTGAGTACGTCGGGCAGGGTGCTGGCGCCTTTGGGTGCCTTGACTGCGGCAGAAACGTCCGCCGTCACCGCGTGCTGACCGAGCGCGAAACGG
>UMHL01068964.1_pt1 | contig 16238 bp, 9 predicted proteins | sample 1965551 | NCBI WGS metagenome assembly UMHL01 (sample SAMEA4836100, study PRJEB28245) | human gut metagenome | biome: gut microbiome; material: fecal sample | place: Denmark | collected 2008 | reverse complement strand
TCAGCCGCTTTCCGGGCGAGGAGTGGCGCACGCAGCGCGAGGTGCGCCGTCTGCTGGACACCTGCTTTACGACCGCCGCGGACGGCATTCCGGGCAACGACGACACGGGTACGATGTCGGCCTGGGCCGTCTTCTCGATGATGGGATTCTATCCGGACTGCCCGGGCGAGCCGTACTATACGCTGACGGCCCCCGTGTTCGACCGCGTGGAGATCGCGACGGAGCGGGGCCCGCTGGTGATCGAGGCCGAGCGGCCGGCGGACGGCGCCGGTTACATCGGCCGCATGACGCTCGGCGGCAGACCGCTCGGCAAGTACCGCCTCTCGCACGACGAACTGCTCGGGGGCGGACGACTGAAATTCGAATTGAAAAACGACAAATAACGCTTGACTATGAAACGGAGATACAGCTTTTTGCCGGCGGCGGCCCTGCTTCTCGCGGCGGCCTGCTCGCCTTCGCAGCCCGCTGCGGAGAGCGATTTCACCCGCTTCGTGGATCCGAAGATCGGCACGGGCGGCCACGGCCACGTTTTCGTCGGGGCGAACGTGCCGTTCGGCATGGTGCAGGTCGGCCCCACGAGCATTCCGCAGGAGTGGGACTGGGTTTCGGGGTACCACCGGTCGGATTCGACGGTGATCGGTTTCTCGCACACGCACCTCTCGGGCACGGGGATCGGCGACCTGTTCGACGTCACGGTGATGCCCGTCGTGGGCGAGGTGACCTATGCCCGCGGCACGGAGGACGATCCGTCGTCGGGACTCTGGTCCTATGCCGACCGCACGCGGGAGATCGTCCGGCCGGGCTACTACTCGGTTCCGCTGACGCGCTACGGCGTCACGGCCGAGATGACGGCCACGCCCCGCGTCGGACTGCATCGCTACACCTTCCCTGCGTCCGACGCCGCGGCCGTACTCTTCGACTTGGAGAACGGCGGCTGCTGGGACAAGGCGACCGATACGGGCTTCTGCTTCTCGGACGACAGCACGCGCATCAGCGGATGGCGCTACTCGACGGGCTGGGCCAAAGACCAGCGGGTCTATTTCGCGGCGGAGTTCTCGAAACCCTTTGCAAAGTTCGAAACCGTCGGGGACGAATACGCCCGTGCGTCGTTCTCGACGACCGACGGCGAGCAGCTGCTCGTGAAGGTGGCCTTGTCGCCCGTGAGCGTCGAGGGCGCCGAGGCGAACCTCGCCGCGGAGCTCCCCGGATGGGATTTCGAGGCGACCGCGGCGGCGGCCGACAAGGCGTGGAACGACGAACTGTCGAAGGTGAAGATCGCGACGGAGGACGAGACGGCGAAGCGGATTTTCTACACGGCGCTGTATCACACGATGGTGGCGCCCTCCGTGTTCTGCGACGTGAACGGCGATTACCGCGGGTCGGATTATGAAATCCACCGTGCACCACCCGGCTTCACGAACTACACGACCTTCTCGCTGTGGGACACCTACCGCGCGGCGATGCCGCTGATGACGATCCTGCATCCGGAGCGGATGCCCGACATCGTGCGGACGATGCTGGCTATGGCCGACGAGCAGGGGCGCCTGCCGGTATGGCACCTGTGGGGCAACGAGACCGACTGCATGGTGGGCAACCCGGGGATTCCTGTTGTGGCGGACGCCATCGTGAAGGGCATCGAAGGATTCGACAGGGAGAAAGCTTTCGAGGCGATCAAAAAGACGGCCATGAACCCCGATCGGGGCAACGGCCTGCGGATGAAGTACGGCTACATCCCGTGCGACCTGTTCAACGAGGCGGTGGCCTACGACATGGAGTACGCCCTGGCCGACGGCGCCGCGGCACGGGCCGCCGAGGCGCTGGGCCGGACGGAGGAGGCGAACTACTTCACGGAACGCAGCCACTCTTACCGCAACTGCTTCGATCCGGCGACGCGCTTCATGCGGGGCCGTGACTCGAAGGGAGGCTGGCGCACGCCGTTCAACCCCTTCGCCTCGACGCACCGTGCCGACGACTACTGCGAGGGAAACGCCTGGCAGTACACGTGGCTCGTGCCGCACGACGTCGAGGGGCTCGTCGGGTGTTTCGGCGGCCGCGAGGAGATGCTCGGAAAGCTCGATTCGCTCTTCACGGTAAGTTCCGTTGTCGAGGGCGCCGAGACTTCGCCCGACATTTCGGGCCTTATCGGCCAGTACGCCCACGGCAACGAGCCGAGCCACCACGTGTTGTACCTCTATACGATGCTGGGGCAGCCGTGGAAGACGGCCGACAAGGTGCGCGAGGTGCTCACGACGCTCTACCGCGCCGAACCCGACGGCCTTTCGGGCAACGAGGACGTGGGGCAGATGTCTGCATGGTACGTCCTCTCGTCGCTGGGCATGTACGAGGTCGAACCCGCCGGCGGACGCTACTGGTTCGGATCGCCCCTGTTCGATCGGGCCGAAGTGAAGGTTCCGGGCGGGACGTTTGCGGTCGTGGCCGAGAACAACTCCGCGGAGAACAAGTATATCCAGCGTATTTGGCTCAATGGTCAACCCTACACGAAGCCCTGGATCGGCCATGCCGACATGATGAAGGGCGGAGAGCTGCGCTTCGAGATGGGCGCTGAGCCGAAGGTGTGGTACTGTCCGGACGAGCCGGAAACCTATGCCGACCAGCGCCCGGCCGAAGAGAAGCGGCTTTTCAGATCGGAAGCCGTGGAGCAGGAGATCGCGCGCGTGTGCGGTCTTCTGACCAACGAACGCCTGCGATGGATGTTCGCAAACTGCTTCCCCAACACGCTCGACACCACGGTACACTACGGCGAGGACACAGCGGGAAATCCCGACACGTACGTCTACACGGGCGACATTGCGGCGATGTGGCTGCGCGATTCGGGAGCTCAGGTGTGGCCTTACGTGCAGCTGTGCGGTAAGGACGCGCAATTGCAGCGAATGATCGCGGGGGTTATCCGCCGCCAAATGAAACTCATCAATATCGACCCCTACGCCAACGCCTTCAACGTCGCGCCGACGGGCGTACACAACGAGACGGATTTCCCCGAGGCCGATCCGATGGTCTTCGAGCGCAAGTGGGAGATCGACTCCCACTGCTATCCCATCCGCCTGGCGCACCACTACTGGAAGACGACGGGCGATGCGTCGGTTTTCGACGCCGCGTGGGTCGATGCCATGCGGGCCGTTCTCCGCACGCTGCGCGAACAGCAGATGAAGGAGGGGCCCGGGGACTATATCTTCCTGCGCACGACCGACCGGCAGCTCGACACGCGCTGCAATGTGGGTCGCGGCAATCCGGTGAAATCCGTGGGGCTGATCGCCTCGGCGTTCCGGCCCTCGGACGATGCCACGACCTTCGGGTTCCTCGTACCTTCGAACTTTATGGCCGTCACGTCGCTGCGCAAAGCAGCCGAAATTCTGGCGACCGTAAACAATGAGAAGGAGCTCGCCGCGGAGTGTACGGCACTGGCCGACGAAGTGGCTGCGGCGCTGCAAAAATACGCCGTTGTCGAACATCCGGAGTTCGGGAAGATCTATGCTTTCGAGGTCGACGGTTTCGGCGGACGACAGCTGATGGACGACGCCAACGTACCGTCGCTGCTGGCGATGCCCTATCTGGGCGATGTGGAGCGCACGGACCCGATCTATGAAAATACCCGCCGCTTCGTGTGGAGCGACGGCAATCCTTACTTCTGGCGCGGTGCGGCGGGCGAGGGCATCGGAGGCCCCCATATCGGTGTGGAGATGATCTGGCCCATGAGCATCATGATGCGGGCCTTCACCTCCACCGACGACGAGGAAATCCGCGACTGCATCGTCTCGCTGATGACCACCGATGCCGGTACGGGCTTCATGCACGAGTCCTTCTCGCGCCACGACGCTGCGGATTACACCCGCGCGTGGTTCGCATGGCAGAACACGCTGTTCGGGGAGCTGATACTCAAACTGGTGAACGAAGGTAAAGCAGATTTGTTAAATTCCATCCGATAATGAAGAAATACGCATTCATCGTGCTGGCGGCCCTCGCTGCTGCCTGCGGTCATGTTCCTCACGACACCGGAACCGCGATTCGCCCCTCGGAATACGTCTCGACGCTGGTCGGCACCCAGTCGGACTATGCGCTCTCGACGGGCAATACCTATCCGGCGGTGGCTTTGCCGTGGGGAATGAATTTCTGGACGCCCCAGACGGGCCCGATGGGCGACGGGTGGGCCTACACCTACGGAGCGCATACCATCCGGGGCTTCAAACAGACCCATCAACCCTCGCCGTGGATCAACGACTACGGGCAGTTTTCGCTGATGCCCGTGCGGGGCCGGGACAAACTCGGCGAGGAGTCGCGTCAGAGCTGGTTCTCGCACCAGTCGGAGACGGCGAAGCCCTACTATTACTCGGTCTACTTGGCCGACCACGACATCGTGGCCGAAATGACCCCGACGGAGCGCGCCGCCGTGATACGCTTCACGTTCCCCGAATCGACGGAATCGGGCGTGGTCATTGACGCCTTCGACCGCGGCTCGCGCGTGGAGATCGTCGACGCGCAGACCGTTGCCGGCTATACGACACGTAACAGCGGCGGCGTGCCCGAGAATTTCCGCAACTGGTTCGTCATCCGCTTCGACAAGCCCTTCGCGGCCGTCGAGCTGACCGATGCTCCCGCCTCCTATGAGGCGGGTAGCCGAGAGCTCTATCCCGAAGGCGGCAAAGCGGTCGAAGGTGACCACGCCGTGGCTAAGGTACACTTTTCGACGGTGCGTGGCGAGCAGGTGACGGCCCGCGTGGCCTCGTCGTTCATCTCCGCGGAGCAGGCCCTGCGAAACCTCGAAACGGAGCTGGGAACGGATGATTTCGAAACGGTGAAGGCCCGGGCACAGGAACGCTGGGACGACGTGCTGGGACGTATCGAAGTCACGGGAGGAACTACGGATCAGTACCGCACGTTTTACTCGTGCCTCTACCGTTCGACGCTTTTCCCGCGCAAATTCTACGAGATCGACGCTGCGGGCAAACCTGTGCATTACAGCCCTTACAACGGCGAGGTGCTGCCTGGCTACATGTATACCGACACGGGATTCTGGGACACGTTCCGGAGCCTGTTCCCGCTGCTGAACCTCGTCTATCCGTCGGTCAACGCCGAGATTCAGGCCGGGCTGGCCAATGCCTACCGCGAGAGCGGCTTCCTGCCCGAATGGGCTTCGCCGGGACACCGCGGCTGCATGGTCGGAAACAACTCCGCATCCGTAGTCGCGGATGCAATACTCAAAGGCGTGACACCCGAAGAGGATGTAGCAACCCTCTACGGGGCGATGCTCGCGGGACGCGACAAAGTACATCCTACGGTAAGCTCCACGGGACGCCTCGGGCACGAATACTATAACACGCTGGGCTATGTACCCTACGATGCAGGCATCAACGAGAATGTCGCACGAACGCTCGAATATGCCTACGACGACTGGTGTATCGCGCAGGTGGCGAAAAAGCTGGGCCGGACCGAAGATGCGGAGCGGCTGGAAAAGGCCTCGCAGAACTACAAAAACCTCTTCGATCCTGAAACCAAGTTGATGCGCGGCCGCAATGCCGACGGGACGTTCCAGTCGCCGTTCAGCCCATACAAGTGGGGCGACGCATATACGGAGGGTAACGCCTGGCACTACACATGGTCGGTTTTCCACGACGTCGAAGGGCTCGCCGAGCTGATGGGCGGCGGGAAGGAGTTCTTGAAGATGTTGGATTCGGTATTCGTCGTCCCGCCGATCTACGACGACAGCTACTACGGCGTGCGCATCCACGAGATCACCGAAATGCAGGTGGCCAACATGGGCAACTACGCGCACGGCAACCAGCCTGCGCAGCACATGATCTACCTCTACGATTATGTCGGACAACCCTGGAAGGCGCAGTATTGGGTACGAGAAGTTATGGACCGGCTCTACTCCGCCAAGCCCGACGGATACTGCGGCGACGAGGACAACGGACAGACCTCGGCCTGGTACGTGTTCTCGGCCCTCGGGTTCTATCCCGTCTGTCCCGCATCGGACGAATATGCGGTGGGTTCGCCGCTCTTCAAAAAAGCGCTCATCCACCTCGAAAACGGCAAGACCGTGGAGATCGAAGCTCCCGGGAACGGCCCCGAGAACCGTTATGTCGGAAAGATGACACTCGACGGAAAGACTCTCGAACGAACTTTCCTGAAATACGGCGAGCTGCTGAACGGAGCGAAGATCGCTTTCGAGATGCGGCCGGAACCGAACGACAGCCGCGGCGCGAAATCCGAAGACGCTCCCTATTCGATGAGCGATAGGGAATAAGGTCTTCAAAAGGCATATTCTTTTTCCGAGCCGGCCGTCCTGCCGAAGGACGGCTGGCTTTTTATAAACCGGACGACGATTATAATAAGCTGTGGGTATGCAGTACAGTCCCAACGGAAGAGAACGGTTGCATTTTCCGGATATGTTTTCTGCATTTGTGGTGACATACTGAAAACACGAAACGTGTAAGTTTATTCTCGGTGTTCGATCGGGAAAATTCAACGGGAGAAGAGAATAAGCCGACATCTTCTCGCGTCGTATCCATCCGTGAATATGAGCGTGGGCTTGTTGTTTGTTTTATCCCGAGACTGTTCCGGATTCCAGTACTTATTAAAATAAGCTTTCGGCGCCATCGCTTCTCTGTCTTTTTTCGGGCCGTCGGGGTATGGACGGAACTTTTTCGAAGCCTATGGAAAAATTGGTTTTGCCGGCGTGCATCGTGCTGTGTGCAGGGAGTGTGTCGGCGCGGAATATAGGGATCTATTGCTTCTTCGCCGACGGAGCGAACTCCGTCTATGAGGTCGAAAATCTCAGGGTCGCCATCGGTGTCGACGGCGGAAATCCTTGTCGGGTGGTGGCGAACAAGTTCTGTGACCGGACGTCGGACGCCTCCGATTTCATGGGAATCGGTTTCAGGTCTTGGAAGTTTGCCCGAGGGGTGGCCTTCTTCAAGTAGAAGAAAATTTTGAATGTACTTTTCGTAGGTAACCGATTGGGTTGTAAAACTACTGACTCCGCTGTTTGTCTTACTGGATCTTTATATTTAGTAAGAGAATTACGGATAAATCGTTGCCTGTCGGGATCGGAGGTTTTCAGGTTCAGCTACCTGTTCCGGAACCGGTTTTAGGCTGTTTTCAGCCATACCCTGAAAAAGAAAAAATCCTGCAAGTATTTGTCTTGCAGGATTTGTTGTTTTGTTGCCGCCTGTCGGCTCCAAACCTGGCGGAGAGGACGAGATTCGAACTCGTGGTGCCGGTTGCCCAGCACGTCGGTTTAGCAAACCGGTGGTTTCAGCCACTCACCCACCTCTCCGATTCTGTGGATGCGTGCCGCTGACTTTCAGCAAACGCGGAGCAAAAGTAAGTCAAAAATGCGGAATTACCAAATAAAATCGGTTTCTTTTTCTTCTGCGGGATTTTTTTGCATTCCGTTTCGCGGTCGAACCGCCCGCAGAAAGGACGACAGGATACCGTGTGCGGACCGGTACGGGGGCGTCCTGCGCCGGTCTGCGACTGTATGGGCCGGTCAGGGCATCCACTCGACGATGCCCGTGAGCGGGTGTGTACGCCGCCACTCGGCGAAGGCGTCGTAGGTGCGCACGCCGTCGCGCAGCACGGCCACGTAGTATTCGATGCCGGCGATCTTCACCTCGTCGGGCGTGTCGTATTTGAGTTGCAGGATGGCGCGCCGCGTCACGGGTGTCAGCGCGGCGGCGATCCGGTCTGCCACACGTTCGAAATAACCGTCGTAGCGCGAACCCCGCACGATGTGGATCATGTCGAGCTGCCACTCGTCGCCGTCGCGATCGCGGTACGTCGCGTGCCATTCGACGCACGCCTCGTCGGTTGCGAGCAGGTTGCGGCACTCGATGCGACCCACGGCCGGATCGGCTGCCAGCTGCGTCATTGCCGCGAAGCTCTCTTCCAGGCGCAGCGGCGACGAATAGATGTGGAAGTCGATGTCGCGGTGCTTCATCAGCAGGCCCGACCGCAGCGATCCGACCTGTCGCACCTCGGCGCCGACCGACCGCCATATCTCCGCGAGCCGTGAGTCGCGGATGACCTCTTCCGCCCGCAACCGGTTGCGGCGGGCGATCCGTTCGATGGTATCCATAATGTTTCGGGATGATTTCGAGACGCGAAGATACGCAAGTTTTCCGGTTCCGCCGCATCCTCCGGTGCGATTTTGCGTGCGGGTGCCCGTTTTTCGCGCCATGCGGGACGTTCTGGCCGCGCCGCTGCGATTTTTGCCGTCCGGCGGCGCGGCGTTGTACGTTCTGCATTTTTTTTGTACATTTGCATGATATTTCCACAGGTATGTCAGAACAGGATAACATCATAAAAGAGATAGAAGGCCGGGAGTACAAGTACGGTTTCACCTCCGACATCGAGACCGAGACGATTCCGCGCGGCCTGAGCGAGGAGGTCGTGCGCCTGATCTCGGCCAAGAAGGGCGAACCGGAGTGGATGACCGAGTCGCGCCTGCGGGCCTACCGCCACTGGCTCAAGATGGAGCCGCCGACGTGGGCGCACCTCCGCATTCCGGAGATCGATTTCCAGGACATCATCTATTACGCTGCGCCCAGGGTGCGTCCCAAACTGGGCTCCATGGACGAGGTCGACCCCGAACTCAAACGCACGTTCGACAAGCTGGGCATCCCCTTGGAGGAGCAGATGCAGCTGGCGGGCGTGGCCGTCGATGCCGTCATGGACTCCGTGTCGGTCAAGACCACTTTCAAGGAGACGCTCTCCGAGAAGGGAATCATCTTCTGTTCGATCTCGGAGGCGATCCGCGACTATCCCGATCTCATCAAGAAATACCTGGGCAGCGTGGTGCCCTGCACCGACAACTACTATGCGGCGCTCAACGCGGCGGTCTTCTCCGACGGGTCGTTCTGCTACATTCCCAAAGGGGTGCGCTGTCCGATGGAGTTGTCGACCTACTTCCGCATCAATGCCGAGGGTACGGGACAGTTCGAACGCACGCTCATCGTCGCCGACGAAGGGGCCTACGTGAGTTATCTGGAAGGGTGTACCGCCCCGCGGCGCGACGAGAACCAGTTGCACGCCGCCGTGGTGGAGATCGTCGTCGAGCGCGACGCCGAGGTGAAATACTCGACCGTCCAGAACTGGTATCCGGGCGACAAGGAGGGGCGCGGCGGCATCTACAACTTCGTCACCAAGCGCGGACTGTGCCGCCAGAACGCCCGCCTGTCGTGGACGCAGGTCGAGACCGGCTCGGCGATCACGTGGAAATATCCCAGCTGCGTGCTGCTGGGCGACAATTCGGTGGGGGAGTTCTATTCGGTGGCGATGACCAACCATTTCCAGCAGGCCGACACCGGTACCAAGATGATCCATATCGGCCGCAACACCCGCAGCCGGATCGTCTCGAAGGGTATTTCGGCCGGCCGGAGCGAGAACTCCTACCGCGGGCTGGTCAAGGTGGCGCGCAGCGCGGAGGGGGCGCGCAACTATTCGCAGTGCGACTCGCTGCTGATCGGCTCCGCATGCGGGGCGCATACCTTTCCCGAGATTGCGTGCAGCAACCGCACGGCGATCGTCGAGCACGAGGCCACGACTTCGAAGATCTCCGACGAACAGCTTTTCTATTGCAACCAGCGCGGCCTGTCGACCGAGGACGCCGTGGGACTGATCGTGAACGGATTCGCCAAAGAGGTGATGGCCAAGCTGCCGATGGAATTCGCTGTCGAGGCACAGAAATTATTATCTATCAGCCTTGAAGGTTCGGTAGGTTAAAGTAGAATTTAAACAGACGAAATATGCTTTCCGTAAAGAATTTACACGCTTCGGTCGACGACAAGGAGATCCTGCGGGGCATCGACCTCGACGTGAAGGCCGGCGAGGTACATGCGATCATGGGGCCCAACGGTTCGGGCAAGAGCACGCTGGCGTCGGTACTGGCCGGAAACGAGAAGTTCACCGTGACGGCAGGATCGGCGACTTTTCAGGGGCACGACCTGCTGGCGATGTCGATCGAGGATCGGGCGCGGCTGGGGTTGTTCCTCGGCTTCCAGTATCCGGTCGAGATTCCCGGCGTGTCGATGGCCAATTTTATGAAGATGGCCGTTCAGGAACAACGTAAATATCGTGGTGAAGAGCCTCTTACGGCCTCTCAATTCCTGCGCTTGATGAAGGAGAAGAGCGCCGTCGTGGAGCTCGATCCGAAGCTGATGTCGCGCTCGGTGAACGAAGGTTTTTCGGGCGGCGAGAAGAAGAAGAACGAGATCTTCCAGATGGCGGTGCTCGCGCCGAAGCTGGCCATTCTCGACGAGACCGATTCGGGGCTGGACATCGATGCACTGCGCATCGTCGCCACGGGTGTGACGAAGCTCCGCACGTCCGAAAACGCTACGGTGGTCATCACGCACTACCAGCGTCTGCTGGACTATATCGTTCCCGACTACGTGCATGTGCTCTACAAGGGGCGCATCATCCATTCGGGCGACAAGTCGCTGGCGCTCAAACTCGAAAAGGAGGGCTACGACTGGCTTATCGACGATTACAGGGAGGCGTGATGGAGCGGTTGGATTGGATCGAAGGCGAGGGGTTCGAGGCGTTGCGCGGCCAACGCGCTGCGCTGGTCGACGGACCGGTCTATACGTTGCTCGACCCGACGGAATATGCCGTCGCGGTGGGTGAGGGCGATCGGGCACGGTTGGTCATCGTCCACACGAAACCTGAGTCGGCGACATTGAGCATCGATGTAGGTGAGAATGCGAAACTTTCTATCGTCGAGATGTTTATTGACGAGGCTTTCGTCGAATGCTCGATCCGTCAACAAGGCGGAAGCCTCTGCGAGGTGACGATGGCCGAGCTGACGAGTGCCAACGTGAGTTACCGCATCGATCTCGACGGTGCGTTCGCCCGCAGCGAACTGGACGGTCTGTTTCTGGCTGCGGACAAGGAGCATTGCGAGGTCGGCGTGCGGGTCAGTCACAACGTACCCGATTGCAGCAGCCGTTCGCTCGTCAAAGGCGTTGCGGGCGGCGAGGCGACCGGCGCCTTTCAAGGTTTGGTCTACGTGGCGCCGGGCGCGCAGCGTACCGACGCGCAGCAGACGAGCCGCAACGTCGAACTCTCGACCGGCGCGCGCATCGTCGCCAAGCCCCAGTTGGAGATCTATGCCGACGACGTGAAGTGTACGCACGGCGCCACGGTGGGGCAGATGGACGACGAGGCGATCCTCTACATGCGGCAGCGCGGCCTGAGCGAACAACAGGCACGGCGGTTGCAGATGGAGGGATTCGTCGCGGCGATCGCGGCGCATTGTGCCGTCGAACCGCTTTGCGAGGAACTTTATCGGAGGATCGTGACGAAACTCGAACGGATGTAGGAATGTTTGATGTTGAAAAGATACGTGCGGATTTTCCGCTGCTCTCGACCGAGGTATACGGCCGCCCGCTGGTCTACCTCGATAGCGGGGCTACGGCGCAGAAGCCTCGTTGCGTGATCGATACGGTCGATTACCTGCACCGGGAGTTGAACGCCAATATCCACCGTGGCGTACATCGTCTGGCCGAGGAGGCGACGGAGCGTTACGAAGCGGCGCGCGACCGTATCCGCGCCTTTATCGGCGCCGCGCACCGCGAGGAGGTGATCTTCACGGCGGGGGCGACGGCATCGCTCAACACGGTGGCCTACGCATGGGGCGATACGTTCCTGCGGGCGGGCGACAATATCGTCGTGAGCGAGATGGAGCACCATTCGAACCTCGTTCCGTGGCAGGCGGTCGCGTTGCGCAAGGGGGCCGAATTGCGGATGCTGCCCTTCGACGATGCGGGACGGTTGATGACCGAACGACTCGACGGACTGATCGACGGCCGCACGCGCATGGTAGCCGTCACGCAGGCATCCAACACGCTCGGCACACGGCCCGATCTGCGTCCGATCGTGGAGGCGGCGCACGCCGTGGGCGCACTGGTGTGCGTGGACGGATGCCAGGGCATCGTTCACGGCGGCGCGGATGTCGCGGCGCTGGGGTACGACTTCTATGCCTTTTCGGGACACAAGCTCTACGGCCCGACCGGTATCGGCGTGCTCTACGGGCGGCGCGAACTGCTCGATGCGATGCCTCCGTTCCTCTACGGCGGCGATATGGTGGATCGGGTGTCGTTCGGGGGGACGACCTATGCGCCGCTTCCGCTGAAATTCGAAGCGGGCACGGCCAATTTCGTCGGGGCGATCGGGCTGGGCGAGGCGATCCGTTACCTGGAACAGTTCGATCCGGCCGAGATAGAGGCTTACGAACGGGAGTTGCTGGGCTATGCCGCCGAACGGCTTTCGGCCGTCGACGGGTTGCGGATCTACGGCGCGACACCCGACAAATGCGCGATCGTGTCGTTCACGGTCGAGGGGACGCACCCCTACGACGTGGGGATGATCCTCGACAAGCTGGGGATCGCCGTGCGCACGGGCCAGCATTGCGCCGAACCGGTGATGACCCATTACGGGGTGCCGGGCATGTGCCGGGCGTCGCTTGCGATGTACAATACGCGCGGGGAGATCGATGCGCTTGCAGCCGGCGTCGAACGTGCCGTGAGGATGTTGCGCTGAGCGCGAAAGAACCATTTCGTTAAGCCGAGTGCAGAGCCGAACGAAGTTCGGGCTGTGCCGAGGCGGGGAAATGGACGAAAAAAATTCAAGATAAATCTACTGCCTGAATTTATGTTTATCGTACTCGAAGGATTGGACGGAGCGGGCAAGTCGACCCAGATCCGCATGTTGAAGGAGCTTTTCGCACGGCGCGGCGTCGCGTGCCGTTACCTCCATTTCCCGCGTTTCGACGCGCCGGTTTTCGGCGATCTGATCGCCCGTTTCCTGCGCGGCGAACTGGGGACCGTCGAGGCGGTCGATCCCTATCTGGTGGCGCTGCTCTTCGCCGGCGACCGGGGCGATGCGGCGGCTGAGATCCGGCAGTGGCTCGCGTCGGGCGAAGCCGTGGTGCTGGACCGTTACGTCTATTCGAACGTGGCGTTCCAGTGCGCGAAACTCTCGTCGGAGGAGGAACGCCGTGCGCTCAAACGCTGGATTCTCGATACGGAGTACGGCTATTACCGGCTCCCGCGTCCCGACGTGTCGCTGTTTCTGGACGTTCCCTTTTCGTTCACCGAGCGCAAACTGACGCAGGCGCGCGAGGGCGGCGACCGCGATTACCTGCAAGGGGCGCACGACATCCACGAGGCGTCGCTCGATCTGCAACAGCGCGTGCGCGGGGTTTACCTCGATGCCGCGCGCGAGGATGCGGCGTTCCGCGTCGTCGACTGCTGCGCGCCGGACGGCTCGATGGAGACGCCCGAACGGATCTTTTCGAAAATCGAAGCGGCGCTCGCCCCGCTCCTAAACGCTGCCGCCGATGCGTAACAGGGCTTTCAAATGGTTGTCCCATGCCTGCCGGATCGTGCTGGGCGTGACCTTCATCTTTTCGGGATTCGTCAAGACCGTCGATCCGTGGGGTACGGCGATCAAGATACAGGAGTACCTTTCGATCTACGGGCTGGAATCGCTGAGCGGTCTGCGTTTCGGCTTTTCGATCTGGCTGTGCGGCGCCGAGCTGATGATGGGGCTCATGCTGCTTTTCAAGGTGCGCATCCGGCTGATCTCGATTTTCGCGCTGGCTTCGATGATCTTCTTCACGGTGCTGACCTTCCTGAGCGCCACGTGGCTGCCGGTCGAGGACTGCGGCTGTTTCGGCGATGCCGTCAAGCTCACGCCGTGGGAGACGTTCGCCAAAAATCTGGTGTTGCTGCCGCTGTCGGTCGTCGTCTGGTGGCGCTACCGCCGCGACCGTATCTTCGCCTTCTCGAAGGCGGAGGTGGGATGCACCGTGCTCTTCTTCTCCTTGGCCATGGGGCTGGGCATCTACTGCTATGCGCATCTGCCGCTGATCGATTTCAGACCCTTCAAGGTGGGGGTGAATATCTACGAGGCGATGAACGCCTATTCGGCGGACCCCGGGCCGCAGGCGGGGAAGACGGTGCTGATCTATCGCGACCGGCAGACGGGGCGTCTGCACGAATTTTCGCTCGACGATACCGAGTGGCAGGATGCCGGGCGTTGGGAGTGGGTCGATACCCGTACCGAAGAGCTCGACGAGCCGAAGGTCGATCCCACGCTCTCGGAGTTCTCGTTGCGCGATGCCGAAGGCGACGCCACCGAGTCGTTGCTGACTCGCCCTGGGCGGGTCTACATGCTCTGTATCACCGATTCCGAGGGGTTGGACGCTCCCTGTGAACGCCGCTTTCGCGGCGTGGTGGAGCGAGCTGCGGCCGAAGGGGCTCTGGCGGTCTGCCTCACGCCCGAACGGCTCCGCGGCGTGACCTATCGTTCGTTCGCCGGAAGTGCGGCCGTGCGCTGTTATAATATCGACGCGACGACGCTCAAAACCATGTTGCGCGCCTTCAACGGAATGGTCGTGCTCGACGACGGCACGATCGTGGAGAAACGCAACTGCCGCGACATCCGTTGACGGCGTGTACTGAAATACGATTGCGGGGCCGGCATATTTTGCCGGCCCCGCTCTGTTTTCGAGCTGTTTCCGTTAGGGATTCTCTGCAAAGAAGCTTATTTTGACTTCGCCGAAGATACTCCTGCTCGGCAAATCGCAAACTGTGTTTGCATTTGCTCTCACTTATTCGTATCTTTGGCTGACGCCGAAGATACTCCCGCTCGGCAATGTTCAAATAAATTTGACATTGCCCTCGCTTATTCGTATCTTTGTCCTATTGTTTTATCCGGCGGAGCCTCGCCGGCCGGTGCCGGCGGAAGGGGATGCCGTTCAATGAAATCGAACGATGCGTAAAGGAGTGATAGTGTTGATCGCGGCGCTGGGCTGCCTCTGGTGCGGGGCGGATGCGTCGGTGCTGACGTCCGGCGGCCGGACCCATTTCGATCGGGGGCGCGAGCTCTATGCATTGGGGCGCTGGGCCGATGCCAGGGAGGAGTTCGCCGCAGTCTGCGGTGCGGTTCCGCAGACGGAATCGTCGCTGTGTGCCGAGGCCGACTATTACATGGCGATGTGCGCCATGGAGTTGAAAGAGGCGGGGGCCGAGGCGCGGCTCGCCGAGTTCCTGCGGCGGAATCCCGAATCGGTCCATGTCAACGACGTGGAATTCGCCCTCGCGTCGCTTCTGTGTACGGCGGGGCGTTACGACGAGGCGCAGCGGGCTTTCGGCAAGGTCGACTACGCAACCTTGTCGCCCGAACACCGCCAGCAGTACGACATCCGCATGGGGTACATCCGTTTCCAGCAGGGCGATTACGACGATGCGTTGCGCTATTTCCGCCGCATCCCCTCGCCGGGCGAATATTCGGATCATGCGCTCTACTACATCTCCTATATCGCCTATGTCCGGGGCGACAACGCCACGGCCAGAGCCGGATTTACGGAGTTGAGCCGTTCGGCGGCCTACGGCGCCGTGGCGCCGTTCTATCTGTTGCAGATCGAGTTCAACGAGGGTAATTACCGCTATGTGGTCACGACGGGCGGCTCGCTCATCGACCGTGCGGCGGGCGAACGCCGCACCGAGTTGGAGCGTATCGTGGCCGAGGGGTGGTTTCATCTGGGCGATTACGGGCGTACGGAGGAGTTCCTCGACGCCTATCGGCGCAGCGGCGGTGAGATGGGGCGCAACGAAAACTACCTGCTGGGTTACAGCCTCTATCGGCAGGCGCGTTACGACGAGGCGCGGCCCTGTTTGCAGCAGGTCTGCGGAGCGGACGACGCGCTGACGCAGAACGCCTCCTATCATCTGGCCGACTGCTATCTGCGCGGCGGCGACAAGCAGCGCGCCATGCAGTCGTTCGCCATGGCGGCCAACGAGGCGTTCGACGCCGCGATCGCCGAGGACGCTCTGTTCAACTACGGCAAGTTGCAGTACGAACTGGGCGGCGGCCTCTTCAACGAGGCGATCCACGTGCTGAACCGTTACATCGCGCAGTATCCGACGTCGGAACGCGCCGTGCAGGCGCGTGAGCTGCTGATCGCCGCCTACTACAATTCGCGCAATTACGAAGCGGCCTACACGGCGCTCAAACACTATCCTTCGCCCGACGGCAACCTGCGTGCGGCGTTGCAGAAAATCGCCTACTTCCGCGGACTGGAAGCCTATTCGCGCGGCGATCTGGACGGCGCGGCGCAAAGCCTCACGGAGTCGGCCGCGATCAACGTCAGCCCCAAGTACGGGGCGCTGGCCCGGTTCTGGCTGGGCGAGATCGCCTTCGCACGCGGCGACTAC